>Ga0256407_10008498_pt1 | contig 15031 bp, 7 predicted proteins | sample RumenRJG_04DNA_FD_193489 | JGI IMG/M metagenome (GOLD analysis project Ga0256407, IMG submission 193489) | Bovine rumen microbial communities from Lethbridge, Alberta, Canada - RJG_04 | ecosystem: Host-associated > Mammals > Digestive system > Stomach > Rumen | place: Canada: Alberta | collected... | reverse complement strand
TATCTATATTAATTTCTTCTATATTTTTATTTTCTTCAAATACACCTTTTTTAATTAATGAATATATATTTTTAAATTCTACATTATTTAAAATTTGTTGAAACGTAAATTTATTTTCTAATTTTCTTATTTCAGAATTTTTATTTAATTCTTGAACTATATCATATTTTATTTCTGATTTAATTTTTAAAATGGATTCTTTTATTGTATTAAATTTTAAATTATTTGCATTTGATTGATTATTTAATTCCTTTTTTAATGAATTAATTTCTTCAATATATTTTTCATCATTTTTTTCATTTAAATCATTTTTTTTTTCTTCTTTTTTATCTTTATTAACATTTAAAATATTATTATTAAAATTATTTTTTTTAATATTTTCTATTGAATCAAATAAATAACTACTTTCAACCTTACTTGATATTTCATCCATAATTAATTTTACTTCAATAATATCTTGATTTTTTTTTAATGTATCAATTAAATTAAAATATTTTTCATTTTGATTCTTTAATTTATTTTCCAATGTATTAATTTTTTGAATTATTTCTATCATTTCATTTGGATTTGTTTGATTATCTTTTATTTTATTATTTATACTTTGATTTTGTAAATTTAATGATTTTATTATTTTATTTATTTCTTCTCTAATTGTAATCATTTCAATATTATGAATTATTTTTTCATTTACAAATAAAATTTCAATTTTAGAATTAAAATCATATAAAAATTTGTTTATTTCATTTTTAATAATATGATTTTCCTTATCATATTTTTTTAAAATATCTTCATATTTATATATTCTATTACATATACTTTCCATATCATTTGATAAATATTCAAATTTTTCTATTTCTTTTTTATTAATTCTATTAAATTCATTATTAATTTCTGTTCTTGTTTCTGCAATTTGTTCACCTAAATAAATCATATTTTTTTCATTTTCATTTGAAAATATAATAAATTTTTTTTTAATATATTCATTAAGTTTTTTTATATTTATTTCATTAAATAATTTAATATCTTTCATTTTTGAAATTAATCTTTCTTCAACCTTTGAAATAAATTTATAAATATCATCTTTAATAAATTTAATAAAATTTTCTAAGTTATTAATTCTATTATCATAAGCTAAATTTTTATCATCTTGAATTAAAAAATTATTTTTTATTTTTTCTATTTCATCAATTAGATATTTTAATTTATCATCTTTATTATTAAGAATTTCACTAATTTTCATATCAATATATTTAGAAAGATTATGAGATCTTTCAGAACATTCATTTGAATTTTTTACAATATCTTTTTTTAATTGATATATTATTTCATTATAATTATATTTTAAATTATCAATTTGATTTAAATAAGAATGATTTAAATTTTCATTTTCTATTTTATTTTTAATATCACCTTCTAATCTAGATGAAATTTCTAATTTTATTGTTTCTGAAATTTGATTAGTTAATTTATTTACTATTTTTTTTTGTAATTCAACTTGATTTGATTTAAATTCATTTTCTTTTGATATAAAATTTTCTAATTGAATTATTTTTTCATTTATTTCATTTGATGATAAAGAATTTTTATTTAACTTATTTGATATTAAATTTTCATTTTGATTATAATTAATTTCATTTTTATTTATTTTCATTTCAATTTGCTTTAATCTATTTTCAAAAAAATTTTCACTTTCTTTTAATTTATTTTGAAGATTAAAATTTGTTTTTTCTAAAATAGATAATTTCGATTCTAAATTATTAATTCTTGTTAAAAAATTTATAGATGATGGTTTAATATTAGAAGAAAATAAATTTGAATAATTTCTATGTGATTCTGAATGTCGTAAAATATTTTTTCCATTTTGATTAAAAGTATCTTTAATTGAATAATTATTATTTAATAAAACTGAATATAATGAATCATTTATTTTTCTATCAAATGGTGAATTTGACATTAAAAAAACCAATTATATTTTTTTCATTTTTTTATTAAATAATTTAAAAATAAATACATATAAATTGAAAAATTGATACTTAATTTTTTTATAATATTTTTCATTTAATAAATTAATTAAAAAATGACTTCAATGTTTCAACAAAATTTTTATTTTAATTTTGAAATTAATCATCAAAAATCAAATTTATTTCCTTCTACTTTATATAACAATTGTTGTTTGAATGATAATTATTCCAAAAATATGTTAAAACAAAAGAGAATAAGGAATAAAAAGGATAAACATGAATATCAAAATTTGATTGATGAATATTATAATGATGAATTTTTTGAAAACTCAAATTATGATTATTCTCAAAAATCAAATTCTGAATATAATAAAAATAATGATGATTTTAATATATCACAATTAAAAGATGATTTAATGCCGAAATAATTAAGATAATTTAATTAAAAATATATAAGTGATTCTATTAATATTCAATGTAATTAATAGATTATTATATATTTTATTTAAATTTCATTATTCTTATTAAATTTGTTAATTTAGGTTAGAAGTAATTAAAATTTAAAAAATAATAAAATTAATTTTTAATCAAAATTACATTAAAGGTTTAATATATTAATATTTATTAGAAACTAAAATTCTTAATTACAAATAAAAATTTTTATTTAATTAATTAAAAAATTGCTATTAATAATATAATTAAAATTCCCATTAAAAATCCAATAAATTTATGTTTTTTATATTTAGGGATTGAAAATTCTTCAGTCATAACTTGTGTAGTTGAAATATATAAAAAAGTTCCAGAACAAATAGAAATAAAATATATTTGTAAAATAACAATTAAATTACCAAAAATTATTCCAATAGGACAACAACAAGATAAAAAAGTAATGAATTTCAAAGTTTCTTTTTTTGAAATTCTTATTCTAGAAAATACTAATCCAAAACATATTAATTCAACAATTTTATGATAACATATTGATATTAATAGAATAAAAAATTCTTTTTTAAATCTGATAAAAAAAGATAAAATAATTCCTTCAAAAAAATTATGAATTGTAAAAGTAAATATTAAAAAGTAAGTATAAATATTTTTTTTAGTTTGAAAAAAAAAATTTTCTTCATAATTTAAAATAATACTTTGAGCTCTAAAATTATTAATTCCATTTATAAATTCTTCATTTAGTAAATTTCTATTATCAATCTCATTCATTGATTTTAATTTTTTAGATATAAACTTTTTTTTATATGATTCAGTTAAAATTCTGATTATTCTATTTGAATAAGAAAAATAATTTATTAATTTATTTTCATTTAATTCTTTTTCTTTTGAATTTGAATTATATGAAATTGATTGATTTGTTTCTAATTTTTCTTCTTGATTTGATAATATTGATTCACAATAAAATATAATTAAATATCCTATTAAAGTAAATAAAATACTTTTTGAAAAGTTATTTTTACTTTCATTGAATAATAATTTATTTTTAGGAAATAATATAAAAAAAGTAATTGATAAAAATATTCCTGATTTAAATCCTTTCATTATTCCAATTAATTTTTTGCTAATATGATATGATGATTTTAAAGGAAAATATCCTGAAATAAAGGATATTAAAAATAAAATTATTATCATTATTATATTTTCTATTAAATAAGATTTTTTATTTTCATTATTGATATTTATATTTGTATTATTATACATAATAACTATAATTAATTAATTGTAAAAAAATTTGATGTTTAATTAACAAATTATTTTTAAATTAATATTATTTTTATTTATAAAAAAAGATTTATTTAATATTATAAATCTATATATATTTTTATTATTTATTGTCAATTTTGAATATTGATTTAATCAAAATTAAGTTTTATCATTATTTTTTTTATTTAAAACAATTTTAATTAGAATTTTCAAAAATATTATCTGTTGATTTAATATTAATAGTAGATTTATTTTTATTTTTTTTTCTATTTGAATTATTAAATTGTTCATGTATTATATTCTTATTTCTAGAATTTATTTTATTAACACTAAGTGGTCTATTAATATTATTATTTTTTTTGTTTGAAAATGGAAGAGGAATATTAATACTTTTTTTAATATTTTTAATTTTATCTTTCTTCTTTTGATTAATTTCACTACTTAAACACATTTTTTTATTATTATTATATAATTGTTTCTCATTATTTTTTTCATTAAATATACTATTTAAATATTTATTCTCATAACTTTTTTTTTTACTTTTCTTAATTAAATGAGAATTATCTTTACATGATTCATTATCAAAAGAAGAATGAAAACTATTATTATTACTTTTACATTTATTATTATCATTTTTATATAAAAATTCCTTTTCTGGAGTATTATCAATTTGTTTATTTGGTTTTTGTGATGATTCATATGTGTCAACTGATTCATTTGAAGGACATTTTTTTATTAAAATTGTTTTATTATCTTTTAATGGATTATTAAAATTTTTTTGATTTGAATTTAATTCTTTTTTATTATTTTTTTTTATATATAAATTATTTGGTAATGTTTTATTTTTTAAATTTATTTTTGATAAATTATTAATTGTTTTTGATCTCTTATGATGAATATTATTTTTTTTATTTCTTTTATTATCAATTATTGAATTATTTTTTGAATTTTCTTTTGACTGATTTCTAAAATACGTTTTATTATTATTATTATCTTTAATTTTATTTTTCTTTTTTTGATTTTGATTATCCAATTCAAAATTATTAAAGTTATTTTTAATAGAATTTAATACTTTTTGTTCAGTTTTTTTTTCATTTAAAGAAATAATTTCAGTATGATTATTATTAACATTAAATATTTGTTTACTAGGATTTTTTGAGCCCATTAAACTTCCTTCTTCTTCTTCATCAACTTCTTTTATTTCATTAACTTCAAATAATTCTTTATATAATTCTTCAACTTGTTTATCAAAATACAAAGAAGAATTTTCTGATTGATTTAATAAATTTTTTATTTTATCATCATTAGATTGAATTTGTAATTTAATTATTTCATCTTTATCAATTATTTTTTTTTCACTTGTTTTTTCTACTGATAAATTAATTATTTCATTATTATTATAACTTAAATCTATTTTTGTTATTTTTTTATTTGAATAATTTAAATCTCTTCTTGGTGAATTATAAGTTGATTTTGAAATAGTTGTTTTACTTTTTTTAAATGCAGGATTTCTATTTGGAGAAAAGAAATTTCTTGAATTTATTTTATCATTTAATTTAATTCTATTATTCCCTATTGAATTAATTTTATTATTTATTTCATTATTTTTTGAATTTTTAATTGATTCTTCTGAATAAATTTTTAATCCTGAATTCTTATATAAATTTAAATAACTTCCATCACTTCCTGAACTTAAACCAATATCAGTATAAACATATTTTAATTTATCTTTAAAGATTTCTGAATATGATGGTTTTGTTTTTTTAATTATTTGGTTGTCTTTTTTAATTTGTTGAAAATTATTTGATATATTTGAAGAATAATTTTTTAAATTCTTTTTGCTTTCATTTTCATCTTTTTTATTCATTTTTTTAAATTAATTTAAAATAATATATATATCAAAATTTTATTTTTTAAAAAAAATATAATATTTATTTATTTGAAAAAATACTAAATTTAATAATTAATAAAAATACTTTTTAAATATGGGGGAAATTCGGGATAAATTTCAAAATCAAAATATTGTTTTATATAAATTACCTCAAAAAATTTTAGATGAAGATGAGATTTTATGTGAAGAGAATGATAATAATGATAATATCATTAATAATAATAAAAAAATTATTAATAATAATAATATTATTAATCAAAAAAATAAAGTTTTTAAAAAAAAATTTTTTCATAAAAAAATAAAAAAGAAAAATTCTAATATATTTAATTTTGAAAAAGATTTATTTTTTCCAATTGATTATGAAATTGTTTATAATGGAATTAGTGAATTTTATTATCCTTTCTTAAAAAATATATTATCTACAGAAATGATATTAAATAATAGTCAAAACATATTAACAAGATTAGAAAATTATATTAATTCAAATAGTATATTTGAAACTTTAAATAATGAAAATTATTCTGATTCATATATTGAATTTTTAATAAAACAAAAAGAAAATGAAGAAATTATATTAACAATATTTATTTTCTTATTTCAAAATATTTTAAATTTAAATTTCGACTATTGTAAAACAATATCAAAAGAAAACATAGAAACAATATTTAATGAAGTAAATGTTTTTTTTGAAAAAATATATGAATCAATAATGTTAATAAATTTATACAATTATAATTTAACAAAAGAAAATAAAAACAACATAAAAAGTAAAATAATATCATTTGAAAATTTATGTGTAAATTACTTTAAAGAATATTATAAAAATAGTTTTTCACCATCAAACGAGGAAATAATAAAAAAATTAAATGAAATACTAAAATATTTCCAAGAAAAACTATTTTTTACAACAGAAATGATAACAACACTTTTATATCAAATAAACGGATTAAATATAAATTTTTTTTCAAATCAATTTTTAGAACAAGTAACATCATTTGAAAAACTAACACTTTATATACCAAATCAAAACGAAAAAGAATTAAAAAATAAAAAAGAAATAAAAGAAGAAGAAGAAGAAGAAGATGAAAAAACAAACACAAAAGAAATTTTAAATAAAAACTTTCAAATATTAAAATATTTAATAACAATATCAAAAATACAAATTCCATATCTCCCACCATTAAATAAATCAAAATATAAATATACACTTGTAGTAGATTTAGATGAAACATTAGTACATTATGTTGAAGAAGATGAAAGATCATATGTTCAAATAAGACCTTATGCAGATCATTTTTTAAAGGAAATGGGAAAATATTTTGAAATAGTAATTTTTACTGCAGCTGCAGAAGATTATGCAAATATTGTTTTAAAAGAATTAGATAAAAATAATTTTATTTCTTATAAATTATATAGAAAACATATTAATCAAAATAATGGAGTTTTTATTAAAGATTTATCAAAATTAGGAAGAGATATTAAAAAAGTTTGTATTATTGATAATAATAAAGATAATTTTGGATTACAACCTGAAAATGGTTTACATATTTCTTCATTTTTAGGTGATCAAAGTGATAATGAATTGTTAATTTTGTGTCAGGATTTAATGAGAATTATTAATACTAATTTAAATGATATTAGACCTGTTATTAAAGAAATTAATGCTATTATGGTTAATAGATATATTAGAACTAATGCTATTTTGGAATAGGATTTTTTTTTTTTTATTTTTTTGTTTTAATTAATGATTAATTTAATATATATTTTTTATTTGTATGAAATGTTTGTTAATTAATTCTTTTTATTTATTTTATTTTTTTTAGTTTTTTGTTTTATAATATTTTATGTCAAAATTTAAATTGTTTAATTACTTTGATTATTTACAAAATAAAAAGGATGATTTTAATATTTATAAGAATGTAAAAGAGCATAAAGATTATATTCAAAATATTCCTCATTTATACAAAAGTAATTCTTCTCAATTTTATTCAACTGTAAAAAATAATAGATTCCCTTTTATAAATGAGAATAAAGAAAATAATTCTGAAGAAAAAAATTTAACTTTAAAAACATTTAAAAAAATAAATAAAAGTTTAAATATTAGTAATTATAATAATTTTCCTTCATTATATAATAAAAATAAAAAAGAACCTTTTAGAAATCATATTAATATAAATAATTTATTTAAAAAAGATAAAGAAGAAGAAAATTATATAATTAAAGAAACAATAGAAAAAGAAAAAGAATATTTAATGTTTAGATATAATCAATTATTAAAATTAGGAAAACCAATAAAAAAAAAATTAAATGGAATATCATTTTCTAATTTTAAATATTATTTAGAAGAAAAATTAAAAGAAAATATTTATGAAGATAAAAAAAGAAATTTAAATATTAAAAATCAAAGAATAATAAAAGATTTTAAAAATCAAAACACTAATGAATTTAAATATAAAATAAAAGAAACAGGGACAAGAATAAAGTATTTAGAATTAAAATTAAATAAAATAGTTAAAAAAATTCCATCAATATTAGATAAAGATTATGATGATATAATGGTTAAAATGGATTTATAAATTAAAAAAATAAATATATATATATCAATTGTAATAATTAATTCCAAATAATTATATATAATTTAATATTTCAAAAATTCATTATAAAATTAATAACACATACATATTTTTACTTTTTACTTTTCTTTTTTTTCATTAAATGTTTTATTCCTGTAAAAACTTGATTTTCATTTTCTTTTTCTAATCTATCATCTAAAGGATCTTTTTCATTTAAATCACAAACAAATTCCCATAAATTATCATCTAAATTATATCCTGGTACTGGAAATGGTGAAATATATTTTTCATTATTATTTTTATTTTCTTCATTCTTATCATTTTCATTATTTACATTTTTAATATCATTATTATCAATTTTTTTAATTTCTTCTTCATTTAAATTATTATTATTAATTATATGATTAATAGTATTATTATTATTAATATAATTATTTACTGCATTTGGATCAATATTATTTTTTAATTTATAATTAACAATTTGAATATTATTTTCAAAATCTTCACTTTTATAATTTAAACTAAAATCATATTTAGGATCAAATAATTGATCAATTGTTAATCTTAAAGCATCATCTAACATTCTAGGAATAATAATTTTGATCCAAGGAGAACTTTCTTCTATTCCAGGATTAGTATTAATTTCAATTAAAAAAACATTAAAATCAGCATCTATCATAAAATCATAACCAAATATTTCAAATTGGTAATTTCTATTATTTTTATTTATTTTATTTTTTCCTGCTCTCATTGTCAAAATAATAATTTCTTTAACTTTTTTCATTAAATCAACTTTAATATTATATTTTTTATTAGGATATTTTTCATCAATAAATTTTTGAAATTCATAAAAAGGAACTTCATTTCCTATTTCAAATTTTTGAAAATTATCATTATATTTTTGAAAAGAATAATTAGTAATATGTGTAAATGCATCTTTAGAATTTACATCATATTCAACTGAACAAGTTTTTAAATGACCTTCTTTAAAAACATATACTTTCATTTTATGAGTTAATAAAACCCAAATTCTAATATCACATTTTCTTCCTTTATATAATAATGGATTTTCTATATATTTTTGAATTATTATTTTTTTACATAAATACATTTTTTCATCTTCATTATTTAATTGTTTATTATTATTATTATTATTATTATTATTATTATTATTATTATTATTATTATTATTATTATTATTATTATTATTATTATTATTATTATTATTATTATCATTATTATTTATTTCATTATTATTTATTTCATTATTAATTTTATTATTTTCACTATTATCTTTATTATTTTCATTATTTTTTTTTATTTCATTTACTTTTTCCTTTAAATGATTTAATTCATTAAATTTAATTTCTGATTCTTCACCAATTACTTCTTCACTAAAACCATATTTAACACCATATTTAAATTTATCAATTACTTTTTCAATTTGTTCAAATGAATTAACTACTTTAATACATTTTCCTCTATTTAAATTAATTGCTTTAACTAACCACATATGTTTCCCTGTTTCATGTGTTTTAGGTAATTCAATTATTGTTTTACTTCCAATCATTCTTTTTTTTTCTTTTTTTTTATCTTTTTTTTCTTTTTCATTCATTTCATTTTGAAAAGTAGAAACTATTATTCTATCATTTGGTTTTAATTTTGGGAAAAAATCATTGTAAAATTCATTTAATTTATTATTATTATTATTTAAATTTTTATTATCTTTATTTTCATTTTCATTATTTTCTTCTTCTTTATTTTCATCATCATTATTTTCATCATCATTATTATCATCATCTTTATTATCATCATCATTATTTTCATTATCTTTATTATCATTATCATTATTATCTTCTTCATTAATTTCTTCTTTAATTTCTTCTTTATTATTATCTTTTTCTTTATTTTCATTTCCTTTATTTTCTTTCTCTTTTTTCTTTTTTTCCTTTTTTTTCTTTTTTTTTTTTTTTTTTTTTTTCTCATCAAAATTTTCTCTTCTTTCAACTTCTTTCACAAAATAATCTTTATCATAATAATTTCCAATATCATTATAATTAACAACAAATTTTTGACTCATATTAATAAATCTTTTTAAATTATCTTTAGCATCTTGATTTTCTTTTTCAAAATTCCTGATTTCATCTTCTTTATCTTTTCTCTTTTCTTTAATTTTAAAAATAATAGTAAAAGGTACATATTTAAAAACAGAAATTTTTCTTTCTTCACAATATTTCATTAAATAACAAAACATATTTGCTTTATTAGAAATACAATAATGATTTTCATAATGATTAACAATTTGTTTATTTGTATTATATCTTGATAAAGCATTATATTCAATTCCATAACTAATTTCTTGCCATTTAAAATTATATAAAGAACTAACTTTTGAAAAAGGTTCTTTCCAACTTGTTCTATGACACATACAATTTTTAACTAAATAAGAAGCATTTCCAGGTAAAATTAAATAAAAATGTATATTTAAATTTTGAAGACTTTGATGAATTTCTTTTTCTTGATAATTTTTTCTTATTCTTACTAATCTTTCTGCAATATCTTCTTTTTGTAATATATTTTTAGCTTCTGAACCTTTTAATTTAATACTATTTAATCCAATTAAATTTAATTTATCTTTTTTATCAAAAGAATCTTTTGATTTATTTATTGAAGATGAACTTTTTGAATTTTCTAATGAAAAATTTTTATTGAAATATGACATTCTTTCTGATATTTCATTATATGATAATTGATTTTGATTTAATGTATTATTTAATTTTTTTTTATATGATGATGTAAAGTCTATATTATGTGATGTGTTCATTGATAAATTATCTATTGTTTCTGATGATGGTTTTATTATTTGATTTTTTATTTGTGTTTTTTTATATTCTCTTTTTTCATTATTTGGAGACTTTATTTTAGGATTGTTTGTATTATTATTTATTTTTTTCATGTTTTTATTATTGTTTATATTGTTGTTTGATATTGTTTTTTCTTGAAATAAATTTTTTGGTTTTATTGTTATGTTATTATTATTTTTTTGTTCTTCTTGATTTTGAATTATTTGTAAATTTTTGTTATTTGTTGTTACATTTTCTTCAATTGGATTTAATTCTGATTTATATTTATTGAGAAATACAAAATTTTTCATATTACTATTTATAATTGTTGAATTTGTAGAATTTGAATTTGTATTTGATAAACTTTTTTTATTTAAATTTTCTAATCTTTGAGTTTGTGATTTTGAAGAATTTTGTTTTTGCATTAATATTATATTTAAATATTTATTTCCTCTTGATGTTTCTGGTTTATTTAATATTTTCATTTCTTTATCAATACTAATATTTTTAAGTTCTTTTTTTTTTTTTTTTTTTGCTTTATTTTTTTTATGTTGATTATTTACTCTCTTTTTTTTTGAACCTGATAATGTTCTATAAACTTCTTCTTCTATTGTATTTTTTATTATTTTCATTGGAATTACTTCCACTAATGATTTTAAAGCACAAATATTATTATTTTGTTGTTCATTGTTTATTGTATTATTTTGAGCTTCCATATAATTTGAATTTTTAACATTAAAAATTAAATAACCGATAAAATGTAAATTTTAATTTTATTTTTTTAATTTAGATTTTTATTTTTAAAAAATATATTTTGTTCCTAATTGTGTAATTAAATTTTTAATTATTCTTTTTTATATAATATCTTTTAAAAATAATTAACTTCTTTTTTAATTTTATTTTTATCAAATTGTTAATATTTAAATAATACTTAAATATATTATTTATATAAAAAATTAATTATTAAAATTTTTAATAGAAAATTAGAGCAAATAAAACATTTATAATTAAATAAAATATAACTTAGTGTGGTTATTAAAATGGGAAGTACTTCATTAAAAAATATTAAAAAAAAGTCCTCAATTGCTAGAGTTTTAACATCTAAACAAGAAAAAAAAGGGATGAACCAAACTTATTCAGGAAAAAATTCTTTCCCTATAAAAAAAGTATCTTCACTTATTTCAATAAGAGATATAAAAAAAAATCCAATTGAGTCATCATATGAAATAAACAATATTTTAAAATTAACAATTCAAAAAAATATAAATTTCAAAAATGAGAAAAATGATTCTCAAATAATAAAAAATGCTTTATCAAATCATTATTTATTTAAATATGTTGATAATGATTATATAACAAAATTGATGAATAAATTAATAAAATGTAAATCACAAAAAGAAATAAAAATATATGAAAAAAATAATGAATCAGAATATTTTTATATTATTACAAAAGGAAAAATGCATTATAATGCAAAAAATAATATTGAAGATAAAATAAAAGAATATCAAGATTTAAATATTAATAGTTCATCATGTTTTGGTGATTATGAAATAATTAATGATATTTCAAGATTATGTGATGTCATCACTGATGAAGAATGTATTTTTTATGTATTAAAAAAAGATGAATTATTAAATACTTTATCTTATGTTAGGAAAAAAAAATTGAATAATATTAATAAATTCATTAATGAAAATTATCCTTTTTTAAATTCTTATCCAGAAGCAAATAAATTTTTAATAAATGCAATAACAATATATAATTTTAATAAATCTGGAGTTTTAATATCAAATTCTTTTGATGAAATGATTAATAATAATATTTTTTTTGTTTCAGAAGGTGAAATTGAAATTATTTATAAACATGAAATTGCAAAATGTTTAAGAAAAGGAGATTTAATTGGATATAGAGAATTAATATTAAATGATGGTTATTTAAGAAATATATATTTAGCAACTAAAACAAATAATGTTGAATTATATTCAATTTCATATAATTCAATAAAATCATTTTTAAAAGAAGATTATTATATAAATGATGTATTATTTTTTGTTTTTTGTATTTGTTGGAAAAAATCACAATATTTAAATGAATTAGATGTTAATACTTTATATAAAATATTCCCATTATTTAAAATGGAAAGTTATGGACCAAATGAAAAAATATTTAAAAAAGGTGATTGTTTAAATGAAGAAAATATAGTAATTATAGAAGGAAATATATTATGTGAAAATAAAAATAATTATGAAGCAGTTAGAAATGAAATTTTATATGAAAAAGAATTAGTTTTTGGATCAAATGCAGTTTTATTAATGGATGATTTATTTGCTTTTCCAGAAACAATTATTTTAAGATGTCCAAGAGAAAAATATAAAAATATTTTAGGTGGGAAATCATTAAGTGATATAATAAATTCAAATATGAAAAAGAAAACAACACATACAGTAATAATTGATTTATTAAAAAAATTAAATTGTTTTAATATATCTAAAATAAAAGTAAATGAATTAGAAAAGTATTTAAATTTTGAAAAATATCATAAAAAAGTTCCAATAATAAATCAAGGTTCAAGTGACTTGAGTAAATTTTATATGATTAAAAATGGTTATGTTGATATTTATATTAATAATCAATATATAAGAACTTTATCAATGAATAGTCCATTTGGTTTTAAATCAATTATAATGGGAAATAAATTAAGAACAGCATCAGCAATTGCAAATAGTTTAGTTGAATTATATTCAATTGATTTTAATGCTTTTGATAAATATGTTATAAAAGAAAATCCAAATATTTTAACATTTTTAAAAAATAAAATTTATTTAGAAGATGAAACAATTGAATTAGAAGATTTAGAAAATATAAGATTATTAGGAAAAGGAAGTTTTGGTTTTGTTTCATTAGTCCGTTCAAAAAAAACTAAATTTTTATATGCAATAAAATCAATTCCTTTACAAAAAATAATGCAATTAGATATGTATGAATGTATAACAAATGAAAAAAATGCATTAAGAATGTTAGATCATAACTTCATATTAAAACAAGTAAAAACATTAAAAAATTCAGACAATATATTTTTCTTAAACGAATATATAAAAGGTAAAAATTTAAACGATATATTAAAAGAAATGATAACATTAAACAAATCTCAAGCTCAATTTTTTTCAGCAAGTATAATATTATCAATAGAATATATGCATATAAATAAATTAATACATAGAGATATAAAACCAGAAAATATAATGATAAGTGAAACAGGATATATAAAATTAATTGATTTTGGAACTGTTAAAGAAACAAGTTCATTAAATGGGAGAACACATACTAAAATTGGAACTCCTCATTATATGGCACCTGAAGTTATAAGAGGTGATTCTTATGATAATAAAGTTGATTATTGGAGTATTGGTATTTGTATTTTTGAATTTATTTGTGGGAAAAAACCTTTTGGAAATGATATTAAAGATCCTGTTGAAATTTATAAAAGTATTTTAAATGATAAAATTAATTTTCCTAATTTTGTTAAGGATAAAGATTTTATTTTTTTAATTAATTCTATGCTTGAGAAAGATGAAAATAAAAGAATTTTTGGAAGTGAAGTTAAAGATTTAGGATGGTTTAAAGATTTTGATTTTAAAAATTTAAGTGATATGAATATTCAAGTTCCTTTGAAAATTAATTTTGGAAATGATAATGATGATAAAGGAAATTATGGTAAGAATTCAAATGATTATTTAAGTGAGTTGAAGAATTTAATTCAGAAATATAAGAAAGGGAAAGAAAATATTATTTTAACTGATGCTCAAATTCAAAAAGGTGAAAATTGGTTAAAAAATTTTTAATACAAAATGATTTATTATTAATTTTGATTATGTATCATATATAGATTTTAATAATTTATTATTTATTGTTTACAGTTCTTTATATATTTTTAATTTTCTATATTATAATACTAAATCAAAATTAGAATTTCATAAATCATAATTCAATAAAATTATATAATAAAAAAATAAACATTTAAAAAAATAAAAAAATAATAATTAAAATAAGAAA
>Ga0256407_10008497_pt1 | contig 15033 bp, 7 predicted proteins | sample RumenRJG_04DNA_FD_193489 | JGI IMG/M metagenome (GOLD analysis project Ga0256407, IMG submission 193489) | Bovine rumen microbial communities from Lethbridge, Alberta, Canada - RJG_04 | ecosystem: Host-associated > Mammals > Digestive system > Stomach > Rumen | place: Canada: Alberta | collected... | reverse complement strand
CACTGCTCTCCGTCGTTGCTTGCCGTGAGCGTCCATGCCTTGGGGTCGTTGGCGGCCGTGAGCGACGAGAATACCGAGTAGCCCTGCAGCTGTATGGGCACTTCGGAGTCATACTGCACCCATGTCGCGCTGCCGTCGCTCTGGATGGTGGCTTCGGTGAGCGGTGTGTCGTCGGCCAGGAGGTACAGGTCGCTGTCTGCTGGCGTGGACGAGGCTGTCAAGCGTCCGCCGGTGTTGGTGAGGTCGGCATACATGGGATTGTTGGCCTGGAAGCGTAGCCAGTCGATGCTGAAGAGCGGGATGTTTGAACTGCCGTATCCCACTACATAGATGTCGTGCACGCCATCAATGGGGCGGGCCAGTTCCTTGGTGGCCGTCAGCCAGCGCCCGTAGGCACCGACGTCGGCCGCGGAGATGGTGCACAGCAGCGTGCCCTTGCTGGGATGGTCGGCATAGATGCGCAGGCGCGAGGAAGCTCGCAGCATGTCCACGCGCAGCTCGACGTGCGAAGCGGCCTTCTGTCCGAAATCCACGTCGCGGAATCCCACGTACTGGCCGTTCTGTATCGAGGCCATGACGTTGGCCTCTGCCTCCTCGCTGCCTTCCTCGGCCGGCGCCGTGGTGCGGTCTGCTCCGCGCAGGTGGTTGAATGTCTCTGCCTCGATACGCTCGTATGCCTCATGCTGGTCCACTACACCCAGGTGGGCGTTGAAGGCAGCCGAGAGGCAGGTGCTGTTGCCGAACGATTCGAAGGTCTTCAGCTCGCTGCCCTCCTGATGCTTGAAGTCCTCCTCCGCCTTGTAGAGCCAGGCTGAGGAGGTGATGCCGCTCGAGTTGCGGTTGTTCCAGGCGTGGTAGGCATTCTTGGCCAGCCAGTCGTAGTACTCGGGATGGCCCATGTCCTCGGCATAGCGTCGTATGTAGCGCATCAGGATGCCCTTGAAGCCGCACAGGTCGCCCCGCACCGTCTGGCATACCTTGATGATGCCGTGCGAATTGGCCAGGTTGGCCACCGTCCACTTGATGATGGCGTCGGCATCCTCCTTGTACATGGGGTCCTTGTAGTGGTCATAGAGCATCACGGCAGCGCCCAGGCTGGTGCCCTGGTTGTATGTGGAGGCCCAGCGGTTGTACGACTTCGATGCCTGGTCATACGAGTCCCATACCTGGCCGGTGGGCTTCCCGTTCGAGAACTCAAAGAGCTGCTTGCGCTGGGCCAGGTAGGTCTTCTTGGCTTTCTCGTAGAACGACATGTCGGCCGTGGCGATGGCCAGGTAGCAGGCGCACACCGCTGCCGGCCCGTTGATACAGGAATTGGTGCCCTGGCCCGAGCCGTGCTTCCATTGCAGGAGGTCGTTGCCGTAGCAGTCGGCACGCTTGAACATGCCGTTGAAGTTGGTCCTTGCGGTGGACAGGTACTTGGCCGTTCCCGTCAGCAGGTAGGCACGGGTGCAGGCGATGCACATCCAGGCAATGTCGTCGTTATACTCGTTGTAGCCCGACACTCCCTGCTGGTACCATGTGCTCTTGTTGCGGGCGATGAAGTTCTCGTAGAGGTTGTCGAACATCGTGGCGTATTCCTTGTTCCCGGTCGTCTCGTATGCGTCCAGCACCGTCTCGAACATCTCGGCATCGCCCCACCATCCGCCGTTGTCGATGCTGTAGCCCGTGCCCTGCTTCTTGTAGTGGCGAGCCTTGAACTTGTCCATCATGTCGTCGCGCATCTGCTCCGTGAAGTGGTTTGGCACGGCCTCTACGGTCTCTATCTGCCAGTGGATTCTGGCTTCTTCGGTCTGTGCTGCCAGTTGCAGATTCGTGGCCGAGCCGTCGGACGGATTGGCTTCCGAGGCCAGGGCCACACGGCGTGCGCTGCCCAGGTAGATGACGTATGTGCCTTCCTTGCCCTCCACAGGTTCCAGGTACCATGTGCCGCGCGAGTTGATGTAGCTCTGGGCTATCTGGCCGATGGCTCCGCCCGAGCCTGTGGAGCTGAGCGCACCCAGGTAGTAGCCCGAATAGACATTCTTCAGGTTGAACCCGCCGTTTGCTCCCTCGGTCAGCATCCATCGCTGCGAGTTGGTACCTGTCTCGGTCCACATCACGGTGGCGGCGGAGACATCGAGTGACGAGTTGGTTACGATGAGGCTCTTGCCTCCACATGCCAGGCGCACGGTCTCGCCACTCTCAAAAGCCATCATGCCTGTCGCTGTCATGCACAGACAGACCAAAAACAAAAGATTCTTCTTCATATACTTGTGTAACCTTCCCTAATGTTCCCCCTTATTTCACCACAACCTTTCTGCCATTCACGATATATATGCCTCTCTGCGTGGGCTTGCCGCTGAGCCTGCGGCCGTTGAGGTCGTACACAACCGGTGCTCCCTCTCCTTGGGCGGGGGAGAGGTCTATGCCCGTCTCCGTGCCGTCGCCCAGGTTCAGGTTGAAGGCTTTGATGCTCGCACCGTCGGCAATCTCGAAGTAGGCGCGGAAGGCACCGATGCTGGCACCGCTCTGCGGCCAGTACAGCGTGTTTGCTGCGCCCATGAAGAGGATGTTGCTGTTGTCCGTGTCGAAGGCTATCTTGTCATAGTTGCCCTTGAAGGTCACCTTGCCGTCCCTGTTGGTGACGTCCGTCGGCGCTGCCACGGTGATGGTGGCCGGGTCTTCGTAAGAGTTCTGGTAGGGATTGTCTATCTCGCGGGTGGCGGTGGTCACGGTGACGCCGCGGAACACGGGGTTGACGATGTCTGCGCCCGTGGTCTGCCACTTCACGATGTAGGGCTTGCCGGCTTCGATGGCGGTGGCGGGCGTGAAGTAGAGGTAGAGGGTGCCGTCCTCGAGACCCGTCTGGTGGCCATCGTGTGTACCCTCGGTGTCCAGCTCCATCACGGTGGCGCCGTCGAGGGGCGTGCCGCTGAAGCTGCCTACGGCGAAGGGCAGGCACAGCGTGTTCCAGTCGCCGTCGCGATAGAGCGTGCGGCCCATGAGCATCAGGTTGTGCGGCTGGCCGTCCTTCAGGACAAGCAGCTGACTGCGGTTATAGGTGCCGTTGTCGTCATAAAGTTCTTCGATGACTGCCTGCTCCACGGTCTGGCCTTCGCTCGCGAACCGGAAGATCACGCTGCCCACCTCGCCTTCCTCACCGGACGTGGTCAGCACGAAGCGGTAGTTCTCCGTCAGGCTGGTGAGTACCTGCACGCTGGCGGTCATCTGTTCGGTCACTTTATCCCTTTCCTGCACCAGTGCCAGGTCTTTCTCTCCGTCGAGGTTCAGGTCCAGGCCCATCGGGTCGGTCTTGTTGTTGAAATAGCCCGTCAGCTGGGTCAGCTGGGCGTACAGTCCTAAGGGGATGCTGACCGATGCGCCGACCTCCGTTGTCGTCAGGTCGATGACGTAGTCGGTGCCCCATTCGGCATAGAGCGTCATGCTGCCGGTGGGTACGAACGGGCTGCCGACGTAGTAGCGGGTGCCCGTGCCGTCGGCCTCGGTGTTCCAGCAGAGGAATGCCTGGCCCTCCGGGGCGGTGAAGGTGCAGGCGGGCAGCGTGGTCGTGATGCCTACGCGGGCATTGACGTCATCCATCGTGCCCGAGCCGCCGTTGGGCAGGAAGGTCAGCGTGGCGGCTTCGGGTATGCTGAGGTGCAGCGTCACCTGGGCTCCGCTGCCGAGGCTGTAGGTATAGGTCTCTGCGGGTTCGGCATTGCTGATGAACAGGGCGTCGTAGTTGAGGATGCCCGTGTAGTCACCTGCTGCAGCGCTCTCCCATGTGCTCTGCGGTATGTGTACCCACAGCGTGGCGCTCTGCCCGGCTGCGGTCAAGGGTTCCGACAGCTGGTTGCCGTCGGTGTGGGTGCCTGCGCCCTTGGTGGCTGTCAGCGTGGTGCTGCCGTCGTAGAATGTGAAGTCTGCGTTGGCACCCGTGCCGATGAAGGGTGTCACAGCCACGGCGTCAGCCTCGCGCACGGCCCTGCTGTTGTTCTGGAACCATCCTAAGGTCAGGCTGTTCAGCGTCACGCTGATGTCGGTCCATTCCTGTCCGTAGGGGATGTCGATGCTCGTCGCATCGGTCGATGCCGTGACGGCACACGGGTCGTCCCATTTGGCATAGAGTGTCATGTCGCCCGGCACGAGGTCGGAGTCGAAGTGCCACTCGTTGGTGAAGTCGGCGTCGGTGTACCAACCCGCGATGGGCAGGGTGACGGCCGGATTGCCCAACGTCCAATTGCTCCACATATTGGTTATCGGCGGAATAGAATACGACGCGTTTCTCGTCTCGAACGTCACCGTGCAGCGCCAGTGCTCCTTGAAGTCGGGATGAACATCGCTGTTCCAACTATTCCCCTTCGTCACCGCATCCCACTGTGCCTTTGGGGCGTCGAAGTAAAGGTCCTTTAGGCTTGAACAGCCAGAGAAAGCAGATTGACCAATTGATGTCACGCTGGTTGGAATGGTGATACTTGTAAGAGCCTTGCAAAGAGTGAAGGCACGTTCACCGATGCTCGTCACGCTATTGGGAATGGTGATGCTTGTAAGAGCTTCGCATAGGGCAAAAGCATACTTTCCGATGTCCGTAACGCCGTCTAGAATGGTGATGCTTGTAAGAGCTTTGCATTCGTCAAAGGCATACTTTCCGATGTCCGTCACGCTTTTGGGAATGCTGATGTCTTTTAAGGCATCGCAGTACGAGAAGGCATAATCTCCAATGTCTGTCACGCCGTCTGGAATGATGATGTCTTTTAAGGCTTTGCAACCATAGAAGGCATGGTTTCCGATAACCTTCAATCCTTTAGGAAGAGTGAGTTTTTCCATTTCCGCGCATCCATAGAAGCAAATATCAGGGATTTTGGTGATGCCATCCGGAATGGCATCCTCAGCTACAACGGTACCGCTACGATCGACTACATGGATATGCTTCACTCCTGCTGGTACAGGCGACATTTCATTGAATTCATAGTGGTCGTACATATACACCGTTTCGAGTTTAGGGAAATCCTTGGGCTCCACGCGTTCATAGATGGTAACCACCGCTGCACCGTCGATGATGGCGGGGTACACGGTTACATTATTTATGTTGCCCTTGAAGTCCTTAAGTATGCATCTGGTTTCATAGACGTCTTTCTCGATGATCCATCCGTCATCGGTAGATGCCGTCTGCGCCCACGTCGTGATGGCGACTGTCAGCATTGTGAGCAGCATTGCCGCCCGCCCGAAAGAGTTTCTGGTGTTTATTCTTGTTCTCATATCGTTAATGCTTTAATTCTCCGCTGCAAAGATACATATTTTTTTATTTAAGTTTCGGGAACTCTTAACTCGCCATTTTACATTATTTCCCATGACGTGTTCCTGTGGACTTTATCACGTGTGATAAACTCTTTTATCACGTGTGATAAACTTTTTTATCATGTGTGATAAAGCGCTGCGCGGCACGTTATGTAACTCGACCCCTGTCTTAACATGTTAAGCTGAAACGTTTCTGCTGCAAAAATACAAAAAGTTTTGTAATTACGAGCGATTGGGGCGTTAAAAGTGACGAAAGGCGGCACTTTCGCCCGCCTAAGTTGCGCTAATCTATTTGCTGATACCATAATTAAGCGCATTAAAGTGTTATAATGGCTAAAGATACATAAGTCTGACGAGGGCTGCCCGATAGGGTGGCTCAGGCTTCTTCGTGCAGGTCGCGGTTCAGCGTGCCGCAGCGTGGACAGCGGCCCAGGCTGTGCATGCGCATGCCGCAGTGGCCGCAGAGATAGCGCGGATGGTAGTGGGTGAAATAGCGGTGGAGCGCTGCGACGAGGAAAAGCAGGTAGAGCGTGGACGAAAGGGCGAGCGGCATGGGCGAGGAGAAGAACTCGAAGCAGAGGGCACACGAGGCCATGAGCGTGAGCGCGTAGGCCCAGGCATCGCGTGACGGCAGGAGCCTCGACACCACCGACAGCGAGGCTATCAGCAGGATGAAGGCCAGCCATACCAGCACGAGCAGCAGGGCCAGGGGCAGCGGCCACTCGAAGGGGTTGAGGGCCGGATGGAAGTAGTAGTGGACCCACATCTGCGGCCAGAGGCGCTGCATGGCAGCGTAGAGGAGCGCAGCCAGGCTGAGCATCAGGAGCAGCATCGTGGGATAGGCCGACGGGATGTCGCGCACGATGACCATGGGCATCGCCGTCCCCCGGCTGGCATGCCACAGACCCATCGCCACCGCTGCACCGACAATCAACAGCGAGAGCAGGCCGTGACGGAGGCGTACGAAACGCAGGAAAAGGCTGATGGGCTCGTCGGGCACCACGGAACGGAGCAGCTCGCGCTCATGGACCCATCCCATCGTCTGCTGGTCGTGGGCCACCTTTACCCATACGCTGTCCAACGAGTCCTCGGGGATGGTCATTAGCTGTGCCACCACCAGTGCGTCGTGGCGCGAGAGCATGGTGAATCCCATGAGCGTATCGACGGGCTGGCTGTGGCGGGGCTGTTCGCGCTGGAGCATGAGCACGTCGGCTGTCAGCAGGAAGTTGTCGTTCACCTCGTAGGGGCGTTCCTCTGGCGTCGGGCCGGGGTGGCATGCCATCAGGCAGACGAGGATGAGCAGGCAGGGCAGTCTATGCATGGCGCAGGAGCATTTGACAATGGGCACAGTCGAAATCGAGGCGGAAACGCCGTCCGTCCTGCGAGACGAGGTAGAGTGGGGCGGCGTTGTGCCCGGAGGGGGAGCGGCGGGAGGTCTCGTGCGGCGGACGCTGGCGGCGGCAGAGGCCCATTTCGTAGCGCAGGCAGTAGCGGCACTGCATCAACGGGGCACCCGTACGCTCGGCTTCGCCGGCAGGAAGCACCTCGAGGGCAGGCTCGCTCACGGCGACGCCGTGGGTCTCATAGAACCGGCGTGCCAGGCGGTTGCTGACGTTCGGCGCAGCACTATATACTCCACCGCCCGACGGAGCACGTTCCGTCGTCCGATGGAGCACGCTCTGTCGGGCGGTGGAGCACGCTCCTATTTGTGCCGTCACCTGTCGCCGCCATTCGGCCAATGTGCTGCGGGGGATAAACCACGGTGTGGCGAGGCGGATATCGACGTCGGTGGTCTCGAACACCGTGTCACCCATGCGGGAGAGGGTCTCGGTGATGGACGGGGTCTGGTCGGTGCGTGCCTGCTGGTGTTCCAAGGGGAAGTCCAGGCTGACGGAGGCGCCGCCTTCGGGCGTTGCCGTGAGCGTGAAGCCCTGGTCGGTGTCGGTGAGCGTCCAGCGCAGGGGTATCCTGCGCTCGGCGGTGGGGCGGGCCATGCGTGTCTCCCACTGCTGGTCGTAGTTGCGGCGGAGCGTGGTGCCGCGTTCGACGGCGGGCATCTGGGCCGGGAAGAGATGGTTGCCCTCGGCACGGTTGATGCGGAAGCCGTGCAGGCGACCCTGGCGGTCCAGGAAACAAAGTCCGTCGCCGTTGGAGAAAGAGGTCGTGCCGGAGACGATGAGGCAGTCGCGGCGTACCTCCTTCACCGTGCCCACCACGGGGCCGCAGCTCTTGGGCGTGTCGGGGGATGACATGTGGGGCGTTCGGCCGTGCAGGAAGTAATCGGTGAATCCGCGCGAGAAGCTGCGCTCGGGGTCGGGGGTGAAGGAGAAGCGATGGATGCCCCGGGAGGAGCGCACGTATTCGGGCCTGCGGCGCAGGATGGCATCTATCTGCTGGCGATAGTAGGCTGTGATGTTCTTCACGTAGGAGACATCCTTCAGCCGCCCCTCGATCTTGAAGCTGCTCACTCCGGCATCCATCATCTCCTCGAGATGCTGGCTGCGGTTCATGTCGCGCAGGGAGAGCAGATGCTTGCCCGCGGAGAGCACATGGCCCTCGCCGTCCTCGAGCGTGAAGGGAAGGCGGCAGAACTGGGCACACTCGCCACGGTTGGCACTGCGCCCGAAGCACGACTGCGAGGCATAGCACCGTCCGCTCAGGCTCACGCACAGCGCTCCGTGGACGAAGGCTTCGAGCTGCATTGCGGGCACCGCCTCGTGGATGCGGCGTATCTCGGAGGTCGAGAGTTCGCGTGCCAGGACCACCTGCTCGTAGCCCAAGCTGGCGAGCCACGCCACCTGCTCGGGGGTGCGGTTGTCCATCTGGGTGCTGGCATGCAGGGCGATGGGGGGGAGGTGCATCTCCATCAGCGCCATGTCCTGGACTATCAGTGCATCCACTCCGGCACGATACAGCTCCCATACGAGCTGCTCGGCTTCGTCCAGTTCCGAGTCGTAAAGAATGGTGTTCAGCGTGGCGTAGATGCGCACGCCGAAGGGATGGGCATACTGGCACAGGCGGGCAATGTCGTCCACCGTGTTGCCGGCAGCTGCACGTGCACCGAAGCGCGGGGCACCGATATAAACGGCGTCGGCACCGTGGTCGATGGCCGCGATGCCGCACTCCAGATTGCGTGCCGGAGAGAGCAGTTCAATGGATGTCTTCGACATTGTAGGGCGTCTCCTGATATACGTAGTAGTTCAGCCAGTTGGTGAACATGAGGTTGCCGTGGGCACGCCATGTGACCAGCGGGGGCAGCTCGGGGTTGTCGTCCGTGTAATAGTTCACGGGCATGTGGATGGGCAGACCCTTGGAGAGGTCGCGGCGATACTCGGTGTCGAGCGTCATGGGGCTGTACTCGGAGTGGCCTGTGACGAATATCTCGCGCCCGCCCCGGGCCATGACCATCGAGACGCCGCTCACGTCGCCCTCGGCAATGAGCGTCAGCTCGGGTACCCGCAGGATGTCCTCGCGGCGCACCTCGGTATGGCGGCTGTGGGGCATGAAGAAGCGGTCGTCGAAGCCACGGAAGATGGGCAGGCGCGGATCCAGCGGGCGCTGGGGGAAGATGCCGAACATCTTCTCGGGCAGCGGATACTTGGGCACACCGTAATAGTAGTAGAGCGCGGCCTGGGCTGCCCAGCAGATATACATCGTGCTGGTCACGTGGGTGCGGGCCCAGGTGAGGATGTCGCTCATCTCGTCCCAGTAGTTCACCTCTTCGTAGGCCAGATGCTCCACGGGCGCACCAGTGATTATCATGCCGTCGAAGTTCTCGTGGCGCATGTCTTCGAAGTCGCGATAGAAGGCCCGCATGTGCTCCACGGGCGTGTTCTTGCTCGTGTGGGCCTTGACCTTCATCAGGTGGATGTCCAGCTGAAGCGGGCTGTTCGAGAGCAGGCGGATGAGGTCGGTCTCGGTGGTGATCTTCAGCGGCATCAGGTTCAGGATGGCGATGCGCAGGGGGCGGATGTCCTGACTGTCGGCACGCTCCCGGCCCAGCACGAAGATGTTCTCGTTCTTCAGAAAATCAATGGCGGGAAGTCCGTCGGGAAGTCTTAGTGGCATAGGTGGTGGGGAAATTCATAATTCATAATGCATAATTCATTGTCGGGAAGGCTGTGCAGTACTGGATTGCAGCATGCTCTCCACGGACTCATGAACTACGCATTATGAATTGTGCATTATGAATTGTGCATTATGAATTGTGCATTATGAATTGTGCATTATGAATTGTGCATTATGAATTGTGCATTATGAATTGTGCATTATGAATTAAAGTTGATTACCATATAGTCACGCGCTCGGCTTTGGGCACGAACATGGGGTCCTGCTCGGTGATGCCGAAAGCATCGTACCAAGCATCGATGTGGGGCAGCTGGCCGTCCACACGCCACTTGCCCAGCTCGTGGGGGTCGCTCTTCACACGCTTGCGAATCTCCTCGTCGCGGATGTTCTGGCCCCAAACGTTGGCATAGGCCAGGAAGAAGCGCTGCTCGGGCGTGAAGCCGTCGATGACGGGAAGGGGAGCCTCCTTCGTGGCATTCTTGAAAGCCTGGAAGGACACCATGAGACCACCGTGGTCGGCCATGTTCTCGCCCAGCGTGAGCGAGCCGTTGGCATGGAGACCGGGCAGCACCTCGATGCTGTCGTGGAAGGCACGCATCACCTGGATGCGCTCCTCGAAGCGCTGGCGATCCTCGTCGCTCCACCAGCGGCGCAGGTTGCCTTCCTTGTCATACTGGGAACCCTGGTCGTCGAATCCGTGGGTCATCTCGTGACCGATCACCACACCGATGGCGCCATAGTTGAAGGCATCGTCTGCCTCCATGTCGAAGAAGGGAGGCTGCAGAATGCCGGCGGGGAAGCAGATCTCGTTGGTCGTCGGGTTGTAATAGGCATTCACCGTCTGCGGCGTCATGTACCACTCGTCGCGATCGACGGGCTTGTTGAACTTGGTGCGAATCATCTCCTGGATCTCCCATTCGTTGCATGCCAGGATGTTGCGCAGGTAGCTGTCACCAATCTCCAGGGTGGAGTAGTCTTTCCACTTATTTGGGTAGCCCACCTTCACGTAGAAGGCGTCGAGCTTGTCCTGTGCCACCTTCTTCGTCTCGTCGCTCATCCAGTCCTGCACGGCGATGCGCTCGCCGAGCGCCACCTGCAGGTTGGCCACCAGACGCTCCATGCGCTCCTTGGCTGCGGGCGGGAAGAAGCGCTCCACATAGAGCTGTCCCAGAGCCTCGCCCAGTGCGCCTTCGACCGACGAGACGGCACGCTTCCAGCGCGGACGGTCCTCCTGCTTGCCGCTCATGGCGGTGCCGTAGAAGGCAAAGTTCAGTGCACGGCTTTCGTCATCGATGTAGGACGAGGCCATGTTCAGGGCGTGCCAGAGATAGACGTTCTGCAGGGCTTCGACAGGCTCCTCCTTGAGCACTGCCTCCACCTCGTGGATGGCAGCGGGCTGGCCCAGGCATACCTCGCGGACACCCTCCATGCCGATGTTCTGGAAGTAGGCGTCCCAGTCGATGCCGGGGAACTGCTGCTTCAGCTCCTCGTAGCTGATCTTGTTATAGTTGGCCTCGGGGTCGCGCAGTTCGGTCATGCTCTTGCTGGCACGTGCCAGGCGGGTCTCGATGCGGATGACGTCGGCCCAGATGCGGCGGGCATCCTTCTCGCTGAATCCCTGGTGCTGGCAGAGGGCCACCACGTAGGTCTCGTAGGCCTCACGGATGCGCTGTGTTTCGGGGTCTTCGTCCACATAGTAGTCCTTCTGGCCCAGTGTGAGTCCGCCCTGATAGATGGAGACCAGATTGTTCTTCGAGTCCTTCTCGTCGGCACTGATGTACATGCCGAAGAGTCCGGGCACGCCCTGGCGCTGCATGCGCGGCCAGACGTCGCGCAGCCACTGCTCCGTAATGTCGCGCGAGGACTGATAGCCGTCGCAGAGCAGGAACTCCTCGAGTGCTCCCCAATAATGCTCGTTCAGGTTCACGCTGTCCATGGCCGAACGGTAGAGCGAGGCTATCTTCTGTGCCACGCTGCCGGGGGCATTCTCCTGGGCCGTGACGCCCTCGATGAGCTCACGCAGTTGCTTGTTGTTGTTCTCCTGCAGCACGTCGAAGGAACCGTAGCGGCTGTACTCGGCGGTCAGGGGATTGGCTTTCTGCCATCCACCCGTGGCATACATGTAGAAGCTCTGCCCGGGCTGGTAGGTGGTGTCCATGTTTGCCAGGTCGATGCCCGATGCCAGGGGCTTGTTGCCTGTCGTGCAGGCGGCCGCAGCTGCGGCCAGTGTCATGATTGACATAAGTCTTAACAGTTTCATACTCTTTGTTATTTATCGTTTTGTTAAACTCCTTTATAAGGCAGATAACGCCTCGTAGGCCTGTTCCCACTCAGCCTCGGCCTGGGCCAGCTGCTTCTTCAGCCGGGTGTGCTTCTCGTAGAGGCTCATGTCGGCGCTGCCCTCGGGCGTGCTCATCTGCTGCTCCAGGATGGCTACGGCGGCTTCCAACTGTCCCACATGTTCCTCGGCTTCCTGCACCGTGCGCTCCAGCTTCTTGCGCTGGCGTGCGGCGGCTTTCTGCTCGGCGTATGCCGCTGCTCCGCCCGAGGTTTGGGGGGCGGGAGACGGTGGCGTGCCACCGACGGTTTGGTGGAGTGTCGCGGACGCCGCGGTGGAGTGTCGCAAAAGCTCCGATGGCTGGCCACTGTCCCTGGCCTCCTGCAGGGCAATCCAGTCGTAGATGCCTCCCAGATGTTCGCGGACACGGCCTTCGCCGAACTCATAGACCTTCGACACCAGCCCGTCCAGGAAGTCGCGGTCGTGGCTCACCACGATGACGGTACCGTCAAAGTCGCGTATGGCTTCCTTCAGCACGTCTTTGGAACGCATGTCCAGATGGTTGGTGGGCTCGTCCAGGATGAGCAGGTTCACGGGTTCGAGCAGCAGCTTGATCATGGCCAGGCGAGTGCGCTCGCCGCCGGAGAGCACCTTCACCTTCTTGTCGCTGGCCTCGCCGCCAAACATGAAGGCACCCAGGATGTCGCGGATGCGCAGGCGGATGTCGCCCCGTGCCACGCGGTCGATGGTGTCGAAGACGGTGGGCTCGGGGTCGAGCAGCTGAGCCTGGTTCTGGGCGAAATAGCCTATCTGCACGTTGTGGCCCACCTGCAGGCGGCCCTCAAACGGTATCTCGCCCATGATGCACTTCACCAGCGTGGTCTTTCCACCGCCGTTGCGGCCCACGAAAGCCACCTTCTCGCCCCGCTTGACGGTCAGGTTCACGCCGCTGAAGACAAGCTGGTCGCCGTATCGCTTGGCCACGTCCTCGCAGATGACGGGATAGTCACCGCTGCGCTGGCTGCACGTGAACTTCAGCCGCAGGGAGGAGTTGTCCACCTCGTCCACCTCGATGGGTACGATCTTCTCTAACTGCCGGATCTTCTGCTGCACCTGTATGGCCTTGGTGGCCTGATAGCGGAAGCGTTCGATGAAGGCGCGTGCGTCGGCTATCTCCTTCTGCTGGTTCTCTAAGGCCCGCAGCTGTTGCTCGCGCCGCTCGGCACGCAGGCGTACGTATTCGTCGTAGCGCACCTTGTAGTCGTAGATGTGTCCGCAGGAGATTTCGAGTGTGCGGTTTGTCACGTTGTTGATGAAGGCACGGTCGTGGCTCACGAGCACCACGGCGCTGGCCCGCGTGGAGAGGAACTGTTCCAGCCAGCGTATGCTCAGGATGTCCAGATGGTTTGTGGGCTCGTCGAGCAGCAGCACGTCGGGTCGCTGCAGCAGCAGCTTGGCCAGCTCGATGCGCATGCGCCATCCGCCGCTGAACTCGCTGGTCGGGCGGTCGAAGTCCTCTCGCTCGAAGCCCAGACCGATGAGCGTGCGTTCCAGCTCGGCCTGATAGTTCATTCCGCCCAGCATCTGGAACCGCTCGCTCTCATGGGCAAAGCGCTCCACCAGCTGCATGTATTCCTCGCTCTCGTAGTCCGTACGCCGGGCCAGTTCGTCGTTTAGCGCTGCCACGCGCCGCTCCAGCTCGTGTATCGATGCAAAGGCCTGCTCGGCCTCCTCGCGCACGGTTCGCCCGTCGGCAAGCACCATCACCTGGGGCAGGTAGCCTATCATTGTCTCGCGCGGCACGGAGACGGCGCCGCGAGTGGGAGCCTGCATGCCGGCGATAATCTTCAGCAGCGTACTCTTCCCGGCACCATTCTTGCCCACCAGGGCGATGCGGTCCTTGTCGTTGATGACGAAGCTGGCGTCCGTGAAGAGCGGACGCGTCGAGAATTCCACGCTGAGGTTGTCTATAGATATCATTCCGTGATGCTTGTTATGCTATCAGTCTGCAAATTTACACATTATTTATTATTTAAGGGCGAAAAGTGGGGGATAAAAGTTGCCAGTGTGCCCGATTCTCTGTACTTTTGCACCAATTACAATAATGAACTATTGAACTATGAACTACCCCAAACCCCATTATGACATCCTTGACGGCCTACGTGGCGTGGCAGCCCTGGCCGTATTGTGCTACCATCTGTTCGAGGCCATCGCCTTTGCCGCAGGGCGGGCGGAACAGGACATGTTCCACGGCTTTCTGGCTGTCGATTTCTTCTTCATCCTCTCCGGTTTCGTGATGGGCTATGCCTACGACGACCGATGGAAGACCTCTTCCTCCAAGAGCGATGGGGGAGGGCACGGTATGTCGGTGGGCGACTTCGTCCGCCGGCGCCTCATCCGCCTGCATCCCATGGTGGTGATGGGCGCGGTGCTGGGGCTCGTGGCCTTCTGTGTGCAGGGCTGTGTGCGATGGGACGGCTCGCCGGTTGGCATCGGCAATGTCCTCGTGGCCTTCCTGCTGGCCCTCTTCCTGCTGCCTTCGCCCCTCAGCCTCGACGTGCGGGGCAATACCGAGATGTTTCCGCTGAACGGGCCCCACTGGTCGCTCTTCTTCGAGTATCTGGGCAGCCTGCTCTACGCCCTGCTGCTGCACCGCATGTCCACACGGTGGCTTCGGGTGTGGGTGATCGTGGCCGGAGTGCTCTTGCTGTCCAACGGCATCCTGCAGGGCGAGAACCAGATAGCCTACGGATGGTCCTCCCAGCCCCTGAACATGCTGGGCGGCTTGCTGCGACTCCTGTTCGGATACCCCGCTGGCCTTCTCATGGCACGCCTGGCGGCCCGTCATCCACAGCATGCCGGACGTCACGGATGGGTGTTCCTCGCCTGCTCGCTGGCCCTGGTGGGGCTGCTGGCGGTTCCCAACCTGGGTGGACTGAGCGTATATTATCAGGTGCTGTGCGTCACATGCCTCTTCCCCGCCATCGTATGGACGGGGTCCCGGGCTGTGGTTACCGGTGGCACACAGCGGGCGGCATCCTTCCTCGGCCGGCTCTCCTATCCCCTCTATGCCATTCACTATCCCCTTATTTACCTATATATTCATTGGATCAACACGGACACCCATCCTTTTGGCTCTGCTCCATGGGCCACGCCCGTGGCCATCTGTCTCATCGCCATCCCGCTTGCCATCCTCATCATGCTGGTCTATGACGAGCCGCTGCGCAGAAAGTTGAGCAAGGAGATGAAAAAAACACAGGCAAATCGTGCATAATTCGCAAAATCTTACTATATTTGCATCGTCTGAATCAATAAAGAAGTAAAAACAATGAAGAAAGCAAGCATCATCTGTGCCAGTCTCCTGCTCGGGATTTGCCTCCTGGGGAGCTGCGGCAAGGGAGCGTCGA
>Ga0256407_10008496_pt1 | contig 15033 bp, 14 predicted proteins | sample RumenRJG_04DNA_FD_193489 | JGI IMG/M metagenome (GOLD analysis project Ga0256407, IMG submission 193489) | Bovine rumen microbial communities from Lethbridge, Alberta, Canada - RJG_04 | ecosystem: Host-associated > Mammals > Digestive system > Stomach > Rumen | place: Canada: Alberta... | reverse complement strand
CTATCGCTTCTTTCAGCTATCACGTCGCCATGACCACCTTGCGAGTCGCTAATCCTTTCCTCTAGCGGACGGATTCGGGACTTTCACCCTAAAGATTATACTCATGCCGAGCACACCAAAAAAGGTCAGTCATATTTCGTGACTGACCATGCGATCCCCGGTAATCGTTACAGCCGATTACGGATAAACAAATCTGCCGGATGTCTCATCCCTCCGGCAGCCAGGGCGGAAACTATTTTCCGGCCACAAGAAGCTTGTTCATAAGTTTGATAAAGGTTGAAGGATCCTCCAGAGAACCCTGCTCGCCCAGCAGTGCCTGATCAAGCAGGAACTGGCTCCATTCCTTGAATCTGTCTTCATCAGCCTCGTCAATAATCGAGGTAACCAGAGGATGTTCCATGTTAAGTTCAAGAACATATTTAATATCAGGAGTCTTCTGTCCGAGAGCTTTCAGAGTGCTGATCAGGTGACCGTTGATTGCCGCGTTGGATACGGCGCAGCACGGTGTATCAACCAGACGTGAAGAGATCTTGACATCTTCCACCTTGTCACCGAGAGCATCCTTGAAGCGCTTGATAACAGACTCATATTCCTTGCTCTTTTCTTCGGCCTTCTTCTTGTCTTCCTCATCAACCAGATCACCGAGTTCCAGATCGTCGGATAAGGCACTGATAAATTTCTTGCCCTGGAATTCAGACATGTTGCTCATCAGCCATTCATCAACCTTATCCCACAGCAGCAGCACCTCAACGCCCTTGTTCTTGAGGATTTCAATATGTGCGCTGTTTGCGGCAGCCTTGTATGAATCGGAAATGAGGTAGTAGATATTCTTCTGCTTCTCCGGCATTCTTGAAATGTAGTCCTCAAGAGAAACATTCTGAACATCGGAATCATTTTTGGTTGACGCGAATCTTAACAGTTTGGCTATGGTTTCGGTATTTGAATAATCCTCGGCAGGACCTTCCTTGAGAACATTACCGAACTGTGTCCAGAATGACTGATATTTTTCCGGATCATCCTTGGCAAGTTTTTCCAGCATGCCGAGAACCTTCTTGGTGCACGCCTTCTTCATGCTCTGAGTGATGCGGTTGTTCTGAAGAATTTCACGGGAAACATTCAGGGGCAAATCATTTGAATCGATCAGACCCTTTACGAATCTCAGATAGGTCGGCATGAACTGCTCAGCGTCATCCATGATGAATACTCGCTGAACATACAGCTTAAGACCGTGTTTCTGCTGGTGATTAAACAGATCCCACGGAGCCTTTGAAGGAATATAAAGCAGAGAGGTATATTCCTGTGAGCCTTCCACCTTGTTGTGGGACCATGTCAGAGGTTCCTCTTCGCCGTAGGTGTTTGCAAGGCTCAGGTAGAATTTCTTGTAGTCGTCATCGGAAACATCCTTCGGATTCTTGGTCCACAGTGCGATTGCGCTGTTCACCTGAACCCATTTGCTGATCCTTGGCTTAGGTTTTACCTTGCCTTCCTCGTCCTTTTCCTCAGGAGCATCCTCGTCAACAACCTCCTTGTACAGTTCAACCGGAACACCGATATGATTTGAGTACTTGGTAATGATTTCCTCAAGTTTATAGGTATTTAAAAATTCGGTTTCATCATCCTTCATGAACAGAATGATATCGGTACCGCGGTTTTCCTTATTGATTGTTTCGGTAGTAAAGGAGCCGTCACCGGTTGAAACCCATGAAACACCTTCAGCTGCGCCTGCATTGGCTGAACGTGAATTAACCACAACCTTGTCGGCAACAATAAACGAGGAATAGAAACCAACACCGAACTGGCCTATCAGTTCTGAATTTTTAGCCTGATCAGTTCCCAGACTGCTGAAGAAATCAGCTGTACCTGAATGAGCAATGGTACCGAGATGATTGATAACCTCATCCTTGGTCATACCGATACCGTTATCGGAAATAGTCAGAGTCTTTGCATCCTTGTCAAAACTGATGCGAACCTTAAGGTTTGGATCGTCGCCCAGAAGCTCAGCATTCTGCAGCGCATTGAATCTTAATTTTTCCACCGCATCTGACGCATTGGAAATAAGTTCTCTTAAAAATACTTCTTTATTTGAATACAGGCTGTTGGCAAGCAAATCCAACATTTTTTTAACTTCAGTCTGAAATACATGATTTTCAGCAGCCATTTTTTACTCCTTAAAAAATCCTGATTAATTTTATTATCTGTCTGCTGATATATATGGAGTTTAATATAGGAATTTCAAGTCAAATACTGAAAAAAAAGCGAAAAACAAATACTAGAAAGCCTTGCGGTTTGAAAAAGAATAGGAGATGGTAGTCTGATCCATATTGTCGATTTCTCCTCCCATTGGAATACCCTGCGCCAGAGTTGTAACCTTAACATTATGCTTTTTGGCAAGATCAGCAATATAGAATGATGTCATGCTGCCGTCAACCGACGGATTGATTGCTATGATCAGTTCCCTGCATTCGATGCGTTTGATGAGTTCTTCCAGCTGATCCAGTTTCAGCTCCTCAGGGCCGATTCCGTCAAGAGGTGAAATTTTACCGTGAAGAACAAAATAAATGCCGAAATATTCCGAAGTTGCCTCTATCGCCGACACATCAGCCGGATTTTCAACAACACAGATAGTACGCTCCTGTCTTCTTTTGAAGCTTGAGCATACCGGACAGAGTTCCTCTTCTGTAAAATTTCTGCAGCAGGAACACTCTTTGATATTTGTCATTGCACTGGCAAGAGAATTTGCCAGTGCAATACCTTTTGCCCGGTTTTTTGAAAGCAGATTAAAAGCAATGCGCTGAGCCGACTTGGCTCCCACACCCTGAAGAGACTGCAGATTCTTAATCAGATCCGCCAGCAGAGGACTGTACTGCATTGCAACCTACCCTTATCCGTTAAAATCAGAACGGCATCTTGAAACCAGGAGGCAGAGGCATACCGCCTGTAACCTTCTTCATCTTCTCCTGGGAGACAGATTCAACCTTTGCAACTGCATCATTGCATGCAGCGGCAACCAAATCCTCAATCATGTCGAGATCTTCATCCTTAAGGGATGGATCAATGGTAACCTTTCTTACACAATGGCTGCCGGTCATAAGAACCTTGACCATGCCGGCACCTGACTGACCTTCGACTTCCATGTTTTTAAGTTCTTCCTGAACTTTCTGCAAATTAGCCTGAACCTGCTGTGCCTGCTTTAAAATATTACCAAATCCGCCACCGTTAAACATATGTATAATTCCTTGTAAAAAAATTAAAATCACTAGATTTTATCATAAAAACACAGGCAAAAAATTACTTTTTGCCAAAAAAGATTTTTTCCTTTCCCGGGGGTGCCGCGAACCTGAAAACTATTTATCCGCCTTTTTAATAAGATGAAGATTGTCGAGAGTCGGATTAAGACCGAAATATCTTATAAATTCGGTAAACTTCTTATCAGCGTTCAGCTGTCTCGCCATTTTGTTCTTGATCGCAATAAACTTTTTGTGAGCAAGACCGTTCGGCGATTTTGCGTGACTGTCCGGATCCTCGACGAAAACCAGTTTTTCCGCCAGCGGTTCCTTCTCAGCCAGATCTTTACGGATTTTTGTCTTCAGACTGTCAGACAGCATTCCCAGATTGTCGGGTGTAATGTGTATTTTGAATTCGGTTTCCGTTTTTTCAAGAAAAGTTGTCTTCAAAATCATCAGTGCCAGTTCATCGCGAATCTGCTCCTTAATCAGCAGCCACCACGGATCGTCCACATACTCGATGGCGCGTTCGGCCTTGTATTCGTCAGGATCGCTGAATGGAAGTTCACCGGAATAGGTCATCATTCTCTTTGCCTCGGTGCCTTTATGGGGAAGTTCCTTGTCACTGTACGGACGGATAATATTGTCAATATTAATCGGAACATTCTGAACAAATTCGTCGGAATAATCATCCGGTATTTCTTCAAATCCCGGAGCTGAATTCTGGTTTTCCGCACTGTATTCGCCGAGATAGTCATCAGGATTGAAGTCGTCATCCTGAAAATTCTCCGGCACGGACGGATCGATCTTCTGAGAATTCATTTCCGCTGGTGCATCGACGGCCGCAGACTGAACATCAACTTCCGAAGGTGCATTCGGGACCTGGTCTGCGGAATCCGCACCGGCGGATACAATATTTACATTTCCCCTGTCTTCTGCATCATTTTTTTTTATGTCCGAATCGCTGTCGGAGGTCTGTTTGAAATCAAAAGGAGAAAGAGTTATGGCTGCGCCGCCTGTCGGCAGGGGGATTTTTGGAATCGTTTCATCCCATGGCAGTTCCATGCTTCTGTTTTTTGCTCCGACACTCTGCTGAAGCATATTCAGTTTTGCAATCATCGGATCGTTCTGATCATCAGATGAAGGTAATGTTGCGGTATCCTTCCCGGTGCTCTGCACTGCTGCACCGGCATTGAAATTCTGCGAAACCGGAGGTTCAGATGCCGCATTCTGATCAACTTCCGGTGTCAGCTGTTCAAATTTCGGCTGAACCATACCATGCCGGGGTTCATTGCGGGGTTCTGCTGTCTGTCGCATTACCGTGCCGATAACCGGCTGAACGGGAGTATTGTCCGGATTTACAAAGGTAATCATTCTGAGAAGAGTCATGTCAAAGGCGACTCTGCCGTTAGGCGCATAGTACAGTTCCTTTCTGCCGATCAGAAGGATCTGGTAGTAAAGCTGCAGAACATCCGGTGAAAGAATTCTGGCAAAACTTCTCAGTGTTTCCACCGGTGTTTTGAAATTGATATTAATGTTCTCGCCAAGCACCTGATACATGGAGATTTCATGGATCAGATTGGCAAAATTATTGAGGATCACCTCATAATTCGGGGAATAGGAATCAATTTTTTCCAGCAGAGAATAAAGTTCCCGGAAATTTTTCTGATATACCGCCTGAAGGGTATTCCGGTATATTTCATTATCCATTACACCAAGCATATCAATCAGATAATCCGGCTGAATGTTTCCGCCGGTAAGCGCAATTGCCTGGTCCGCAATGGAAAGAGCATCACGCATGCTGCCGTTGGCGGCATCGGAAATTATCTGAACCGATCTTGCATCGGCCTTGACATTTTCAAGTCCGAAGATTGCGGTCAGCTTCGCGCCAATCTGAGCAGAGGTAAGATTTTTGAGCTTAAACTGAAGACATCTGGAAACAATGGTAACCGGAATATTCTGCGGATCCGTGGTCGCCAGAATGAATTTCACATACTCCGGCGGTTCCTCAAGTGTCTTGAGAAGAGCATTAAAACTTGCTTTTGAAAGCATGTGCACTTCATCAATGATATAAACCTTGTAGCGTCCTGCCACAGGCTTGTAGGAAATATTATCAAGAAGAACACGGGTATCCTCCACCTTGGTTTTCGAGGCGGCATCGATTTCAATCATGTCGATGAAACTGCCCTGATCTATGGCTCTGCATGCGTCGCAGCAGCCGCAAGGAGTACTGCCTACTCCCTTTTCGCAGTTGAGAGATTTGGCGAAAAGGCGCGCCAGCGTGGTCTTGCCGACACCGCGTGTACCTGTCAGCAGATATGCATGATGGAGACGGTTTGAATCAAGGGAATTTTTTATTGCGGTCAGAACACTTTCCTGACCGATCACATCATCAAATGTTTTCGGTCTGTATTTTCTTGCCAGTGCTAAATAATTACTCATTAACTTCTTTCGGAACTATATAAAACTAATCGCCTTCAAAACTTATCAGGCTGAAGGACTCGATGCCGGCTTCCTTCAATACGTCGGTACCGTGACAGTCAGGAAGATTAATTACGAATGCGGCATGCTCCACGACACCGCCGAGACGGCGGATCAGTTTTGCGGCAGCCATTGCAGTACCGCCGGTGGCTATCAGATCGTCAATAATAAGAACCTTTTCACCCGGTGCTACAGAATCAGTATGACACTGAACCGATGCCTGACCGTATTCCAGACTGTATGACTCCTCGATAAAATCACGCGGCAGCTTGCCCGGTTTTCTGATCAGAACCAGACCTGCATTAAGCTGCGCCGCTACCGCCGCGCTGAAAATAAAACCGCGCGCCTCCGGAGCTGCAATCTTGTCGATTCCGCAGTCTCTGTAGCGATCGGCAATAAGTTTCACGCTAAGAAGGAACGCCCTGCGATCTTCGATAAGTGAAGTAATATCGCGGAATACAATTCCAGGTTTTGGAAAGTCGGCAATGTTGGTAATGGAATTTCTTATATATTCTAATTCTTCCTGATTCATATAGGATTTCTCCAAATAAAAAACGCAGTCTAATTCTAGCAGTCTCAGATCTAAAAAAATCAGTCATCAGTCAAAAACTCGTGACGGGAAGCCTGATTTTTCTTGAAGTGACCGGACAGCGCCGTGGTTGTGGTTGACGAAGAGGCATCCTTTACGCCGCGGGCCTTAACGCAGTAATGGGTTGCGGTTATGGTTACCGCCACGCTGTCGGTTTCAAGCAGGGTCTGAAGCGCTACAAGAATCTGCTGTGTAAGACGTTCCTGAACCTGGGGACGCTGCGCAAAAAACTGCACGATGCGGTTTATCTTGGACAAACCTATAATTTTGCCTCTCGGCATATATGCAACCTTCGCCTTGCCGTCAATTACCACAAAATGATGCTCGCAGGTGCTGGTAACGGTAATATCCTTGACCTTTACCATTTCATCAATCTGCATCTTGTTTTCAATCAGGGTGATTGAAGGGAAATTGCTGTAGTCAAGACCGGAGAATATTTCATTGATATACATTTTTGCAATGCGTTTAGGTGTATCATGAAGAGAATCATCGTTTACATCGAGACCGATTATTTCCATAACCTCTTTCATTTTGGCGGCGATAAGCTCCTTCTTTTCCTCCGGTGTCTTTCCGGTATCAAAGTAAGGAGTTTCCAAACCTTTTTTTACCAATGCGTCACGGACTCTCTGCGCCTCTAATGAAATAGCCATTACTGTAAAAACCTCATCAAAAATACAAATCAAACCTGTGTGCTATTCTAACACCATGAACAGCAAAAGTCATTGAATAAAGCCGTTGCAGTTAAAACCGTTTTTCTGCTTATTCTGCTGAAACTGAAATAAAAAACTTCCGCCTCCCGCAAAGTTTTTTGCTACGCAGCTGCATACAGGAGAAACGAGAATACATGAAATGTCAGGAAATTTCAGAATGAGCCGGAAATTTAAGAACAGCACAGATCAAAAATAAAAAAGCATTCTGAAAAAATCAGAATGCAAACCTTTTTAAGGATACAAACAAAAAAATCATTCGCGGATAAAATCCGTGGCGATACGGGTCGTTTCCTGCTTCGGCAGAGGAACTCCTGCCTTTTCGCCGGCTTCCTTCAGCTTGAGCATCCATGCCAGATTGCGTGCCAGATATCGAAGTGTCTGCAGTCCCTCCTCATCCTTCATAACCTGTTCAGGGGTACTGCCGTGCACCATATTCCAGTATCTTGAGGTTACAATCGGCATCTGCTGGTGATAGAAATACTTGTTAATCTGATCCAGCGCAGAGGTGGTTCCGGAACGTCTGGCTGTAACAACAGCAGCCGCAGGCTTGAATCTGAACGGATGGGGAACTCTTCCGGCCGAAGTGAAGAATACGCGATCCATGAAACTCATCAGACTTCCGTTCATTCCGGAAAAATATACCGGAGATCCGAAAACAAAAGCATCATAATCTGCGGCCAATGCCGAGAACTCGTTTACCTTGTCGCGAAAAACACACTGGTTGGTCTTTCTGCACTGATAGCAGCCGATGCATCCTCCGATAGGCATATTGCCGATCCAGAAAAAGCCCGAGGAAATCTCGCTTTCCAACAGAGTTGCCGCAATTTCCGACAGGGCGGTAAAGGTACATCCGTTTTTATGCGGACTTCCGTTAACTAGCAATACTTTCATTGTACTTATTCAAACCTTTAACAATTACAATTACGGGTATTTTATATCACGAAAACGGAAAGTTTTAAACATCATTGCGCCAATATGTTTTTAAATATTTGATGTGACGTTCAAAAATTCCTTATAAAATACAGAATTGCAGCACAGTTGACTGCCGCTCCGGCAGAAATACCGAAATTACCGTCCGAGACTGCAGCATGGCTGAGTTCATGCATTCAGAACGGCATATGCGGAAATTCCTTCAATCGGCATTTTAAGAACCTGCAGGAGTACAATGAACCGGTTTTGATTAAGGAAAACATCCTGCGGATTCTGATATAATCGAGTCCGGATTATCACTTAAAAAAAAGAACGCCGGAGGAATTATTCATGATCCGAGATCTGACTTATGCATCAATCGACTGGCAGAACGACACCACTCCGAAATCAACGGTCTTTGATGACTGCTATTTCTCGGTAACAGGAGGAAAAGAGGAAACTCTTCATAATTTCATAAAGGGAAATAAAATTCCCGAGCGTTTCGGAAATGCCCCCGACGGTTGCGGTTTTACCATTGCAGAAACAGGATTCGGTACCGGATCGAACCTGTGGGTTCTGCTGGAGCATGCAGGTGATTATCTTGACGGGCGCAGTCTCGAACTGACATTTGTTTCCTTTGAAAAATACCCTCTTGCTCCCGGAGATCTGCAGCATTATCTGCAGAAAATCTACCGCATAGACGAAAGTCTGTTTGATACAGCCGGATTTCTTGCAGAATATCAGAATCTGCAAACCGGCAGAAACAGTCTGAAGATTGATTCAGGCTCTGTTACCGTAAATCTGATCCTCTATATCGGAGATCTCAATGATTATCTTGATGACTTCGCCTGGGAATACCGGGACGGCGTGGATGCATGGTTTCTCGACGGTTTTGCTCCGTGCAAGAATTCGGATATGTGGACGCCGGAACTTTTTAAAACCATGTTCATGACATCAAAAATCAACGGAACCTTTGCTACCTTCACCGTAGCGGGCATGGTAAGACGAGGTCTCCGAAATGCCGGATTCAGCATCATGAAGGTGCCCGGCTGCGGATTGAAAAGGGAAATACTGACCGGAATCAGACTTTCAGGAGAATAAATAACATAGTGCCATGATTTGATACCAGGTTCGCAGAATTCACAATATTGTCAATATTTGGACAAGACAGTAATACTCAAACAGCGAATAATGCTAAAATAGTTTCACTTAACAGAACAGACACAAAACCGGGCAAGCCATGATTTATTTTATTTCCGACCTGCATTTTTATCATTTCAATATCATTAAAAGCTGTCACCGCCCCTTCAGGGATGAAATTGAAATGAACACAAAACTTATCGAAAATTTCAATGATACGGTTTCCGCAAACGATCACGTCTATATTCTAGGAGATCTGTCCTATCGCTATCCCGATGTGGAATCGGTAAATCAGTGCATCAGACAGCTGAACGGAATAAAACATCTGATTCTGGGCAATCACGACATTGATCTGACAGCCAGTCCCGATTTTGACAGATCCCAGTTCAGGTGGATAAAAAACTACTATGAACTGAGCATAACAGCAAAACGGAAAATAATTTTATTTCACTACCCGATTATTGACTGGAACAACCGTTATCGCGGAGATTACCATCTTTACGGTCATGTTCACTATCAGACTCCAGAATATATGCCAGCAGGATCCTTCAACGTTTCTGCAGAAAACATCGGCTATAAACCGATTTCCCTCGATGACGCGCTTGTTCATCTGGTAAAGTAAAAATGTCCGGCACTTCTGATAAACAATACGACCGGCAGGCTTTATTACAGAACACAAAAGAGCATCAGCCGTGATTCTGCAGTCTGTTTCTACGACACTGCACATTCTCCGTGTCTGCAGTTACGGCACTTTTCCCGTAGTCTGAAAGCACCTGCGCGGCACGGAAACAGCCGCCGTTTTGATATCATGGTTAAACCGTTTCCTCTGTACTGAATTGCAATGTTCCGATCTCATTCATGTCATTTTCCATCCAATGGTGATGAAAATGCCAATCTGCACTGTTTGCCAGCTTTCAATATTTCCCAAATCTCACAGTCAACCGTCAGAATCGTCATGGGAATATCTCATGTCATGTGCCGGTGTACCAGGAACCGTTTGGATTGCAAATATTAGAAAAAAACAGCGCCAGCTGAAATAAAGCAAGGCGCCGTATGGTACAAAAGATCAAAAAAATTTTATTTGATTTCACCGCTTTCAATTTCGAAAGTGGCGTCAACCTCATCCGAAAGCACAATTTTGCCCGGTTTGTAGTATGCGTCACCGCCGTCATTAGCCACGCCGCGAGCCTTGTTCATCATCAGTGAATTAGATCTGATGTCTGCATGAACAGCCTCAATCAGCTCATAACTCTGACGGTAGTCAACCTTCAGAACCTTCTTTACTTTTGCATTATATCCGGCGGCAAGTTTCCTGGCCTGGCTTATAGAATCCTCAATGGCTCGAGACTTGGCGAGATCTGCATATTTTACCTTGTCTCTGACATCAAAGGAGATGTTGCGGATTTCAGCATCCGATTCATTGCCGAGAACCGTTTCAATGACCAGATCGAGTTTCTTCAGATCTTCGATTTTAACGTTAAGACAGCGCATTGCGTTATACTGGATAATCTTTGGAGGCTTAACATCATAATCATATTGTTTGGAGGTATAGAGCGATTCGGCGATAAGCTGCTCGTCAGTAAAACCAAGTTCCTTTAATTTTGCAATCACAGCGGAAAATTTTTTCTCAAGGGTGCCGCGGGCATGCGCCGCATCTTTTTTATCAGATACGGTAAACTGCACGGAAAGATAGGCTATATCAGGCTCGACTTCAATTCTTGAATGACCGGTAACATGAATTGACGTCGTCTGATCAGCTATTGATACACTCTGGGCAGAAACCTCTGCAGGAATGCTCAGCCCAAGACTTAAAGCCAATGCCATCGGAATCAAAATTTTTTTCATAATACACCTCAAAAAAAAAAATTAATTTACAACCGGATCCGTCAATGCAAAAAACAGAAACATTCTGTCTCCATATTAGTATTTCATCGGACGCGGATCAAGTTCAAAGGTTACGTCAACATCATTTGTAACAGTGATTTTTCTCACTTTGAAATAGGCACGCGGTTTTACCGTTTCAGGCTGCTGTACCGGCACGCTCTGCCCGGTTCCCATCTGCGGCATCATGCCTGAAACAGTCGAGCCGATCAGATCAAAGGTTATCAGTTCCTCATAGTTGATATCATCTCCGTTGGCAGCACCTATACTTTTCTGAATGTCCGGCGTTACAAGATCTGTATTCTGAGAGTACTCAATATTCTGCACTCTGGTGATTTTGGCGTTATAGCGCGATGCAACCTTTACAGCCTGACTGATGGAATCCTGAATTGCAAGCTCCCTTGCCTGATCTGCATATTTTCCCCTGTTCAGAAGACCGAATGACACATTCCGGATCTCCGCATTGCTCTGACCGTCAAGAACGATATCCACCACTCTGTCGAGCATCGAAAGATCATACACTGAAACAGTAAGGCTGCGGGAAACGGAATATTCTTCATTCTGCCCGCATTTGCTCTGCGCATCATGATTTCCCGATGTTTCTATATCCTGGGCAATCAGATCACCGTCCCTGATATTAAGCTGGCGCAGTCTGGCGATTACTCCGGAAAAAATCCGTTCCAGCTGCATTCTTGCCTTTGACGTATCCTTCGGATCGGAGGCGGTAAATTTTACGGTTAAAAATGCAACTTCAGGATCCGCCTCGATTTTCGAGTGACCGTGCACCCTGATTGCAGCCGGCTGCGCGGCTGCAGCCTCCATAACCGTAAAAAAGGCAAGCCCGAGACCAAGAATCAGTGAAAGCAGAATTTTTTTCATAATGCCTCCTGCATGTTAAAAATATTTCTGACGATTGTCCGACTTCATTTCATCGTTCTTTTTGAGGAGCACATACAGTGCGCCGGCGCCTCCGTGATACGGCATTGCGCTGTGCGCCGCCAGAACCAGCTCCGACTGTTTCATCCAGCTGAATACATGACTTTTAAGAAAAGCCTTCGGGCTGGTAAATTCACCTTTGCCGTGTACAATAATTACAAAACGGAATCCCTTGTCAAAGCAGTAATTCAGAAAATTCTGCGTGTGGGCACGCGCCTGCTCAAGGGTATGCTTATGGAGATCAAGTCTGGCCCGGATCTGATATTCTCCGTGCTTGACCTTGGCATATACACCGTACTGAATGCCGTCTCTTTTAAATCCGACCAGATCAGAAGGATCGAGATATTTTACAAACTGATTTGAAAATTCATGAATTTCCTGCACCGTCTCGGTGATTGCGGATTTTCGCCTGTATTCAAGAGCTGCGGCAGAAGCAAGAGGAATATTTTCCAGAGTCACGAAATTGCTGTTTTTAATAGGTCTGATATCCTTGTTTGCACTGACAAATTTTTCCCATGAATCTTTGGATTCCTCGGGAATCTCATCATCCGTGCCAAGATAGGTTTTCTCAAATTCCTTTTTTTCGGCTTCCGCCCTTCTTTTTTCTTCCTCGATTTTTTTCTGCTGCTGTTCACTGTTTATTTTCATCTGAGCCTTGATTTCCTGCAGCTGTTCAAAAGGGGATGTCATTGTTGCTTTCCTTAATCTCCAATATTCATGCTTTTATTTTATCAGACATCCGGCATGTATATCTGCCGTGCTTATTCAGTTTTTAGGATTTTAGCAGAATTTTTTATCCGATAGTGATACATGGGCAGGATTCCTGATTCTGTCAGTGATAAAAAGAAAAAAGCCCGCGGCATGGTTTGCGGCGGGCCGGATTGAAACACTCAAAAAACAGAATGATTAGATCATCTGTTCAGGGTGAAATACTTCATCAAATTTTTCTTCAGTCAGGAATCCAAGCTTGATGCATGCTTCCTTCAGAGAAATATTTTCCTTGTATGCTGTCTTGGCTGTCTTTGCGGCATTTTCATAACCGATGTAAGGATTCAGTGCGGTAACCAGCATCAGTGAATTGTGAAGGTTATGAGCCATCTTTTCCTTGTTTGCGGTAATACCAACCACGCAGTTGTCGTGGAATGAAGTCAAACCTTCAGCAAGCAGTTTAACCGACTGCAGGAAGTTGTAGGCAATTACAGGCATAAACACGTTCAGTTCAAAGTTACCCTGTGAGGCGGCAACACCGATTGTTGTGTCATTGCCCATAACCTGAACTGCAACCATGGTCATGGATTCACACTGGGTAGGATTTACCTTGCCTGGCATAATTGAACTGCCAGGTTCATTTTCTGGAATACGGATTTCGCCGTAGCCGCATCTCGGACCGCTGGCCAGGAAACGCACGTCGTTTGCAATCTTCATCAGGTTTGCCGCCAGTGCCTTCAGTGCGCCGTGGGCAAATGTGATGGCATCCTTGGATGTCAGAGCATGGAACTTGTTAGGTTCTGAAACGAAATCCATTCCGGTAACCTCGGCAACCGCAGCCGCCGCAGCCTCGCCGAAACCCTTAGGAGTGTTCAGACCGGTACCTACAGCTGTACCGCCCAGTGCCAGTTCCTTGAGGAAAGGAAGAGCTGCAAGAAGCTGTTTCTTTGACTGTTCAATCATTCCTCTCCAGCCGCTGATTTCCTGAGAGAAGGAAATAGGAGTAGCATCCTGAAGATGGGTTCTTCCGCTCTTCACGATACCCTGGTTTTCATCTTCAAGTCTCTTTAAAGTAGCGATGAAGGTATCAAGAACAGGCAGTAATTTCTTTTCGATACCGGTAGCTGCAGCAATGTGCATTGCAGTAGGGAAGGTATCGTTTGAACTCTGTGACATGTTAACGGTATCGTTAGGATGCAGAAGTTTCTCACCGGCGATTGCGTTGCCTCTGTTGGCAATAACCTCGTTGGTGTTCATGTTTGACTGTGTACCGCTTCCTGTCTGCCATACCGCCAATGGGAAATTATCGAATAACTTACCGGCAAGAATTTCATCGCAAACCTGGCCGATCAGATCCTTTTTGCGATCGTCAAGTCTGCCCAGTTTATTGTTGGCAATTGCAGCAGATTTCTTCAGAACTGCAAAAGCTTCAATAATTTCAACCGGCATTTTCTCAATACCGATCTTAAAATTCTGAAAACTTCTCTGAGTCTGTGCTCCCCAGTATTTATCTGCAGGAACCTTCATCTCACCCATGGTATCTTTTTCAATACGATATTCCATTGTTACCTCTTAAAAATAAATTCAAATAAAAATCAAATCAAACAATTCAAAAATTTTACTAATTATAACGCAGAATGCACATTTATAATTAATTAAATCAATTAATTTTTTCAGCGCGTAATGCGCTTTTCAGCATATCGGAATAAATTCCGCACAGATAAAAAAATCAGTGTCTGATTTCTGCAATCAGCAGTTCAGTCATAAAGAAGCACTGTTTTTTCTGCGGGAGTTTCTGAACTGTATCAGAAGATCGGCAAACGAAACAGTCAGCATAAGCAGCGACAGTCCGAAAATCAGCAGTTCCATTGCTCCATGACAGTGAGCACGGATATCTGAGCACAATTCTATCAGAATGTTGGGAGTAAGCATTGTCAGCGATGATAAGGCAATCAGTCCGAAATCAAGTCCCAGCCGCTGATCAGGATTTTTCAGAAGCATGTGCAGCACAGAAAGAAAAAGCAAAACCGCACTCATGCCGGTTATGCTTCTTGCCGCCCAGAAACAGCTCTGAACAGGAAGATTTTCAACCGCCGGACACGGACCGGCAAATGTCAGCATTCCTCCCAGGAGAACCGCGGAGGATACGGCAGTCAGCGCTCCCGTACAATTCAATCGGATCATATGCACCTCAGAAAAAATTCACACCACTGCAATTCTACCATACTGCCGAAAAAAAATTCTGACCTGTTTTGGAAAATTGCGACTGACATTCAGGAAGTGCTGTTCCCTGAAATTCAGCAATGCAGCTGGCATGCTCAGTATCTTTAATGAAAAAAAAAGACACATCCTCATCATTTTATTAAAATTGTATTAGGTCTAAAATCCCAGCTTAGACCTTCTTAAAATTCCAAGGCATAGCCTTTTCAAGAATTGCATTTCTCTCTTCAGGTTG
>Ga0256407_10008495_pt1 | contig 15035 bp, 11 predicted proteins | sample RumenRJG_04DNA_FD_193489 | JGI IMG/M metagenome (GOLD analysis project Ga0256407, IMG submission 193489) | Bovine rumen microbial communities from Lethbridge, Alberta, Canada - RJG_04 | ecosystem: Host-associated > Mammals > Digestive system > Stomach > Rumen | place: Canada: Alberta... | reverse complement strand
CAAGCCCATATACGGCCATACGAGATAGTGGAACCCGTCCTTAATCAACAGATTAAACTGGTCGCTCTCAATCAGCTCAATCTGCCTCCAATCGTGGAACAGCTCATACGGATATCGAGACACCTGAAACGGTAGTTTACCACATTTGTCGAGCAACGACTTTGGCAGAAAGTAAAACAACGGTATATATTCGGCGTTTTTGTACCGTGTAACCTCGCCGTTTTTACGCTTGATTTTTATTGGCATTATATTCATCTCCCTTCCGAGGTTAGATACCTCTATATTATATAGACGCTTCTACCCATAAATTGTTCCAAAATCTGAAAAGTTTTTTAAATTTTCTTCTATTTATTATAATAGCACAAAAACAAGAAAGCAAGCAGATCCTGTCAATAATGCCAAAACCACATAAGGCGAAAACGACGGCTCAGCGTATATTTTTTTGTATTTTAAAAAAATGTTGTAGAATGTAGAAATTATGATATAATATACTTAATAATATTTGCACAGGTTTATCAATAGGGGTATTTGATTATGGATACAGCTACATACAGTAACATTCGAGTTTCTTTAGAGAATCTTATTAATCGATATAATAGCACTTTAAGACAGGAAAATCCTGAAAATGTCAGTGAAGAAACTGTTAGAACTTGGCTAAATGAGTTCCTTGGGATTTTCGGATGGAATGTTCAAGATACATCACAAGTTTTACAAGAACAGTTCTTGCGTGGTGTTTATTACCAGAGACTTAGAGAGATTCATTCTACCCACAGAAAACCAGACTACACTTTACTTTGTGGTGCAAATATAAAAACATTTCTTGATGCAAAATCTTTAGAAGTAAATATATTTACAAATTCAGATGCTGCTTTCCAAATACGTTCCTACGGATGGTCTGCTCAGTGCCCTTGCGCTTTTGTATCCAACTTTGAACAATTTGTTATTTATGATACTCGTTTTATTCCAAATAACTCACAGGACGCAGATTTTGGCACAATCAAATTATCTGTTGACGAATACTTAGATAACCTTGATTTGCTAATTGATCATCTCTGGCGTGAAAACATTTGTCAAAATCATTTAGCTGAAATCTACGAACTAACTGCGATCGAAGGAAGAAATAGAGTAGATTCTGCCTTTATGGCTGAATTATCTATTTTCCGTAAAGAGCTTGCTGAAAACATTTACGCAAATAATCCTAATATAATCAATAATAATGATAATTTGAACTTCTATATTCAAATTATAATAGATAGAATAGTATTCATCAGAGTTTGTGAATCGAAGGGTATCGAAGAACAGGAAAGGTTGAGAACCTTTTCTGAAGCTGAAGAAGGTTTTTGGTCTACATTCAAGAACAATTGTTTAACAGAGTTTTATAACCACTATGATGGCGCTATGTTTTATAGAGATGCCACTTTTGAACAATTATACATTGATGATGAAACACTTACACATTTTATCGAGAAACTCTACTATCCATATCCATATTGCTTTGATGTTATTCCAGTTAAAGTTATCGCTAACATTTATGAAGAGTTCTTAGGCAAGCAATTAGTTATAAATAACGGAAGGATAACTGAGACAGTCAAAGAAGAGTACATCAAGACAAATGGTGCAATTACTACTCCAGAATGTATTGTTGATACAATATGCAAACAAACTATCAATTTGCAAAATATTAATACAATAAACGAATTGCTAGATATCAAAATACTTGATCCCTGCTGTGGATCTGGTGTTTTTGTAGTATCGTGTTATGAGCACTTGTATAATAAAGCGTTGAGAATACTATCTGATAACGAGGAAGAAAGAACATTACACGACGGATTCTTTTATATTCAAAACGATCAATTGTACTTAACCATTGCTGCAAGGCAAGCTATTATTTCCAATTGTTTATATGCAATTGATCTGGATGCATCCGCTGTAGAAGTAACAAAAATGTCTTTAGCTCTTAAAACTGTTGATGGTAATAACGCTTTAGCTTGGCAAGGAATTGGTGCTTTTGGTGATAGAATCCTCCAAAACATATCTGAAAATATTAAAAACGGAAACACACTTGTCGAACCTAATAATGCATTTACCGTCGAGGAATTAACTGAGTTAAAACCAATTGATATTTCAAGGATGTTTTCCTGTGTTTTTGAAAATTTTGAGGGATTTCATTATATTGTTGGTAATCCACCCTATGTTGAAACGAAGCATTTTAAGGCAGCAACCCCAACAATGCACAGCTATTTAAGCGAACACTATAGTTCGTTTTCTGGAAAAGCAGATTTAGCAGTGCTTTTTATCGAAAAATGCTTACATCTTTTAAATGAAAATGGTGTTCTTGGTTTCATCATACAAAGAAGATGGTTTAGAACAGAATACGGTAAAGAAATACGAAGAATCATTAATAACAACAAGCATTTATGTAAGCTTATAGATTTTAAGTCAACTGACATTTTCAAAGGTCGAATTGTATATGCCTCTATTATGATACTAAGCAATCAACCCAGAGATGAGTTCTCATACTTATATCTTCCACTCTCGACTTCTCAAATAATAACTGAATTTGAAAACAGTGATGAACAAGGTCACTTCAATAGTGATACACCCATCCTCATTCCAGTTCCCTCTAATGAATCGACATGGAATTTCAATTATTATGAGATTACCGCTTTAGCAAATATCTTACGTGAAAGATTAGGCAGCCTTTCAGACTATCCTAATCTTATGATTAAGGACGGTATTCAAGCTCTTTGGAAAAAGGTTTACCATCTCAAAAATGTTCGTTTTGATGGAAACACAGCAACAGGTGTTAATGGGTTTAACGAAACAGTTAATGTTGAATCGGATATATTAAGAGGAATTATTTATAATAGAGTTTTTTATCCATTCAAAAATGTTGAACCGGATGCATATTGCATTTTCCCTTATAGAGGAGCAAGTAACGATGCCATCCCTATTTCCGAAATAGAAATGCAATACCCACTTGCATTTGACTACTTATCATCGAATGAAGAAAGAATAAAAGCAACCGTGAATTGCAGAGAGGGAGAGTATTGGCACACTTTTACCAGAGAGCATAATCAAACGATGTACAATGTTCCAAAAATCATTGTGCCTATGACAGCAAGAGATACAATAGCAACATTTGTTCCATCCACAGGTCTTTATATGGATAACGCAAATGTTTGGTTTATGACAGTTGAAGGAGCTGACGAAAGCACAATGAAAGCCATTACTTGTGTAATTAATTCAACTGTTTTTTCAGTTCTCGGCAAATCCGGTGCCAACCCACAGAGCGGCGGTTATTATAAATTCAATAAACAATTCTTATCTCCAATCCCATTTCCTTCACAAGGAATAACTGAAGATGCTGAATCTGTTTCCGAGTTAGCTCATTTATATGACGACATCTTTACTTTGCAAAGCCGTTATTTATCTGCTAACCCTATGCAAAAAGAAACAATTGCAAACAATCTGGATTTTAAATGGAATGCATTAGATAATATTTGTTATAGATTATACGGTTTAAGCGAGGAAGAAATCGATAAAGTAGCATCTATAGGCAGAACCGTCAGTAGAATAGAATTGCTAGGTGATTCAAATTGATTAATATCAAAAACAAGCTGAAAGAAATGATACAAACATACAATTCAGCTGAAGCAGTTGAAAAACAACTTGCTTTTGAATTTACAAAAATTAATAACATTGAAATTCGCAAGTCATCATTTTTATCCGAGTATTTTGCTGGCGTTGATGTTTCACTTATTAAATCATCAAAAGATTCTACAATGGGTACTACTTTCTCTTTTGAAGAATTAATCGAGTTTTTTGAATCACTTGTATCTTCTGATCAAAAGAAAGAGAAGGGGGTGGTTTATACTCCTTCAATTATTCGAGAGTTTATTATTTCTGAAACCATTAATTCTCATTTACTCCCAACAGTTTTAGATCCGGCGTGTGGATGCGGTGCATTTTTAATTACTGCTGCACAACAAATCCATAAACGGTCAAAAAAGAGTTATCGAGAAATTATCGCTGACTATATTTTCGGAATAGACATTGATTCTGGTGCTATCAGAAAAACACATTTATTGCTAGAACTTTTGGCTTGCTCAAACAATGAATATGCCAACGGGAAAGTGAATTTATTTTGCGCTAATTCCTTACAGAAACAAACTATTGCCTCGATAAGAAAACAATACCCTTTAGGTTTTGATTGTATTATCGGTAATCCTCCTTATGTTAGGAACAGAAACATTTCGGCAACGGACAAACTCTTCCTTAAAAACTGGAACTCTTCAAAGAGCGGAAATGTTGACTTGTATATGCCATTTTTTGAGGTGGGCTTAACACTAGTATCAAGCAATGGAAAAATTGGATATATAACACCTAACGGTTATTTGCAGTCCGTAAACGGGAGAAATCTACGAAATAATCTATTGAATTGCAAAGGCGATATACGCATTTTGGATTTTAGAGATATTCAAATTTTTAAGGGTGTAACTAGTTATACTTGTATAACAATTATTGATTTAGCTTTATCCTCTGACTCAATAAAATATGTACGGCTAAACGATAATCAAACATTATATTCGCATCAGTATTCTGTTTATGATAAAAAAAATTTCGAAAAAGATAATCCTTGGCGAATGAACAGAAATGATATAGACAGCGTAATTTACAAGCTTGAACACTCTGGAGTTTCTCTATCAAATTGGACTATTCGAAACGGGCTAGCAACACTTAAAAACGATTTATTCTTTTTTAGTCCCACAAGAGAAGATAAAGAGTATTACTATAGAATCTATCAGGGGAGAGAATACAGAATAGAAAAAAGAATATGTGTTGATGTTGCAAAACCGAATATCATAAAATGTGAGGAGGACTTGCTTTCTAAAACTGAAAAAGCAGTTTTCCCATACCTGTTTAAGGATAATAAACCTGTTATTATTGGCGAAAAACAATTATCAAATAATTATCCTTATGCATACTCATTCCTTTTAGCATTTAAAAAGGATCTAAAACAAAGAGACAAAGGAAAGGGAAATTATCCTGCTTGGTATGCCTACGGAAGAACACAAGGGATGAATAATTTTGGAAAGAAACTCCTTATTCCTTATATTTCGGGTAAACCTGTAGCTGTATTGTCGCTAGATGAAAACTTACTTTTCTATTGTGGATATGGTTTGTTTTCTAACGACGTAAAAGAACTTAAAATACTAAAATGTTTTTTGGAATCAGATGCTTTCTGGTACTATATTTTCCATACTAGCAAACCCTATTCGAAAGGATATATGGCATTTGCCAAAAACTATTTAATAAAGTTCAGCATTCCACATTTGACCAAAGAAGAGAAAGAATTTTTATTAAATGAAAAGGACACAAAAAAAACAAACAACTGGATTTGGGGGAAATACGAAATTACCCCACAACCAATTTCTTAAGTATTATTTGAGGCTTTAAAATGATTGAGAAAATAAGAGGGCTTTCAATTAAAGGAAGATGTTTCGAAGAAAAAACTTCATTCAAATTCTATGAAAAAGCAGAAGATCGCATTGCGTTAGTCTATGGAAAAAACGGAAGTGGTAAAAGCACTATTTCTGCTGGCTTTAGTATGCTAACAAATAACGATGAAGGTGCTGCAAATGAACTGGAAGCATCATTGTTTGATGAAGTCAATCAACCAATTACCGTTAGTGAAAATGATAAGATTTTTGTTTTCAATGAAGAGTACATAGACAATAATGTAAAAATTGATGGTGATGGTTTAGGAACAATTATTTTGCTTGGTTCTCAGGTGGATTTGCAAACACAGATTGAAGCCGCTACAAACGCAAGAGATAATGCAAAAAATGAGTACGACCAAGCGGAAACGACTTACAATAGCTACTGCCAGAAAGGCAACCCAAATTGTCCAGAAACCCATTACGATAATATACAAAAAGTATTAAAGAAAAGCTGGGCAGTTAAAGATGCCGAAATCAATGGATACAAACGCAATTCTTCTGTCACAGATAAAATAGTAGACGAGATTGGCACAATGATTGTAAAAGAAAGTGCCTCTCAAATTCAGTCTACTATTAACGAGAAGAAATCTTTACTTGCAAAACTTTCTGACAATACTCAAAACTATCCAACTCCTATAAGTCAAATTGTTTTTCAGAGCAATTACGAAACAATAATCTGTTATCTTTTAGCCAAAAAGATAAATAAGCCCAAACTATCTGAACGTGAAAAGAAAATTATTGCGGTTATTGAAAAAGGCTTTCAAAACTATATTGAATCTGCCAAATCCGATTTTAGTAATAACGATATAGATTATTGCCCATATTGCTTTCAACCTGTTAGCGTTGAATACAAAAAACAATTGCTATCAGAAATCAACAATGTTCTTAACAAAGATGTTGATGATCACAAAGCTGAATTAAAGGCGATATGGTTCCCTTCAATTTCTGCAAATATTGTTGATGAATATGAAACACTCGATGCAGATCTTATAAAAAAGATAAGGGATAAGATTTCTGAATACAACTCTATTGTTTCTCAATATAATGAATTTGTTAAAACAAAATCAGAAAACATTTACACACCACTATCGATTGATCAAATTGGATTAGAAAACGCAGTAAATGAAATTAACCTTTTGCTAAGCAGGTTAGAAGAAAAAAGAATCGCTTTTAATAAAGCAGCAACCAAGAAAAAAGAAATAAAAAATGAGATAATAACACTTTACAAAAAAGCTGCACATCTTGAAATTCAAACGCTATTTACAAGCTACAAAAAGCAATTAAAAGCTAAATCGTCAGCAAAGAAAAATGTAGATAGCAAATTAAACGCTTATGATAATGCAAAAAGAAAGTTAGCTGAGCTTGAACAACAGAAATCAAATGTAAACTTAGCTATTAGGCAGATAAACAACTCGCTTAGATATATCTTTTTCTCGGATTCGCGTCTTTCAATTGAATTGAAGGATGATAAGTATTATCTTAAATCCAACGGCTATAATGTTAAACCAAAAGACATCTCTCTTGGTGAACGAAACATTATTGCGCTTTGTTATTTTTTCACTCAAATCTTATCCAATCAAGAAGTTGAAAAGCTATATCAAACCGAAGAATTAATTGTTATAGATGATCCTGTTTCCAGCTTCGATTTTGAAAACAAAGTGGGTATAATTACCTATCTGAGATACCAAATAAACCGAATAATGCGAGGAAATGCAAATAGTAAGATTATCATACTATCTCACGATATAGAAACGGTTTTTCATCTTCAAAAAACCTGTAAAGACATTTGCGATCCGATGAAAGGGATTGCTGGTTTAGTTAAACCTTCTTTTACAACAAGCGAAATAAAAAACAAGTCACTGGTGCAGTTTAGAAAAGATAGGAACGAATACGTTTCTCTATTAAATGAGGTGTTTGAATATGCTGATGGCATCAAAGACGATCAAAAAAACACGATTGGAAACTCAATGAGACGAGTACTAGAAACCTTTTCAACATTCAATTATCAAAAATCCATTGATCAAGTCTTTCATACACCATATGTATTAACCGCACTTGGAAACAAGTCTCAGTACTTTGATAATCTAATGTGCAGATTAGTTTTACACGGAGAAAGCCATTTTGAAGAAAGAGTAGATGCTATCCAAGACGGTGCAAACTTCTTTCAATTTATATCCTCTTCTGAAAAGCGCAGGACAGCTAAAGATATTCTTTGTTTTATCTTGATTTTAAATGAACCACACCTTAGAATATGTATTAAAGATCAATCAAGGGTTTCTACAATCAAAACTTGGAAGAACGCTATCCCTGACAATTCTTCATTCGAGATTACCACAGATGAAGAAAATAATAGAATAATAAAACTATATGATCTGCCTTTATCAGCGGGCACCGGAAACCTTTTGGATGAATCAGATTCATCGGAATACACTACATACAATCCAAAAGCAGATTTTGCTCTCAAGATTAGCGGAAATAGTATGGAACCAACCATAAAAAACGAGTCCATTGTACTTGTTCAAAAATGTGAAACTATAGAAGATTCAGAAATCGGAGCATTTTACTTAAATGGTGAAGCATTTTGTAAAAGATTGCAACACATCAACGCTATCACATATTTAGTATCAGATAACGATACTTATTCACCTATTCAAATAAAAGCGGGTGATGAGCTTAAATTATTCGGAAAGGTTATCGAGGTTGTGAATAATGTCTAAACAATCTGATGGATGAGCGAAGAAAAGGCTGATGTACACCCAATACTGGATTTACATCAGCCTCTACGGTCATTTATAGATTATCTCATTATTTACTATCTCTGTGGCTTGATTACGGATACTATTCATTTTTCGCGTCCACAACATTTGATTTTTGGATTTAAGCTTTTCGTTTATGCCTTCTTTCTGAACGAGTTGCTTAACAAGTCTGTCAAACATTTCGCTAGCCTCTTCATCAATATCAGCAAGATAGGCGGTGAGCTTACAACTTGTTAGAAGATTCGTGTAAATAATTGGGTGATGGCTTTTTAAGTATCGCAAATGTCGCTTGCCCCAAATCCCGATTTCGACCTTTGGTTGTTCGGGCATTTTCAGATCGGGTAGCAAGTAATCTCCCTGCTGTGTGTATGTAATCTTTGTCGCCATCTTTCAGACCTCCTTGACTTTGATTCTTTTGACTTTTGCTTTTGTGAGCTTTACTAATAGCTCGTCAATGATGTCGGTATATTTACCTTGTGAAATGAGGTCGTTTCTCAAATCAATCAAACTATTGATAACTGTCCTTCTTTCATTAAGCGTTAAATACAAGTGATATTTTGGATTTCTCATTCGCTCTCCTCCTTTAAGAAATCGTCATACGGTGTATCATTGTTCACGAAGGTGTCAAAAACAAGTTTTGCTCCTAATCTAAATCCGACGATGAAACTGTCAAGTTCCGATTCTCCTAAGATTACATCAGAAGCATTTACAAAAGAGAGAAACGCTTTCTTTTCATCTCCGGTCAGTCTGTCGGTCAGCATAGCTTCACTCTCCGAAAGAATGGTCATTTGCTTTTTCAGATAGCTACCGTTCTTGAAACCTCGTGCTTGCGGATCAATGTTTCCGTAGTATAATTCCTTGATAAAGTTTTTCATTTGTAATTCCTCCAATTACACTTTTATTGTACGGAGAAATTGAATAAATCACAAATGTGCGAGCAAGAAATGTGTGTAACTGCCGATAAAATCTGAATTCTTCATAAGTCCGTTATCAACACTCGTACCATTAGAAAAACTCCCGAAAACGGCTTAAACAAGCCATTTTCGGGGGTTTTGTTTTTGTGATTTTTTCACGGCGCGCGGTCTGAAAATGCCCTTTTGATGCTTTAAATGAGCATCAATTTGTGCGTCCGGCTGCAACAAATCCAACGTTTCCGTCGGGTATAGCATCAAAAGAGCATCAATTATTTTATGCCGAAAACAGCGACAAAATAAAAAAGCATTTGAAAAATCTTACTCCGTAACACTATTTACTTTGCTTCGAGATATTCGCTAATCTTTGATTAGGCATCGCAAATTTTGAATACAAATATAATAGAACTGTTTATGAGCGAAACGGTATTTCAGATGCCCTCACTTTATCAACCAAATATTCATATCCCTGTGTTTGCAAAAAATATTTAACGCTTTTCATGGTGTAATCAATATTTGGATTTGGACATAACACAATGTCTGAAACAGGAAACAACTTATGAGGGCGACAATTCAAATTCAATATTTTATACTTTATATATGGCAAAATTGCGTTTCCCCGTGTTCTGTAGGAAACTTCAACATTCTGATTACGCGGAAATATAATTCTGGCTTCCTGTTCGTGTGAAAAGCATTGATTTTTCATATATGCACAGAAATAATATATTGAGTTAATGATACTGCTTTGAAAAATATCTATAACTCCTTTTATTTTTTCCTCTTCCTTAGCAATGTGATCAAATAATGCCCTAAACACTTTTTCTTTTTCAGCATCGTCATAAATAACATTTTTTAAATAAAAAAGGCGTTCATGCTTTGGTATCATTTGGTCAGGAGAAGTATATTTTTTTAATTCTTCTTGATAAAGATTTTTTGGAACAAGAGCTATCCCTTTATCAATATCCGTATTATTATTCCGGAAACCGATAGCAACTCCGTTTGTCCCATAACAATTCCACTGTGTTAGCAAATCACCCTGACGGCAAAAGCTGATAGAAAACAGATCATTTGTATCAATCCCCATAAGCTCAGGCACTTTTCTGAGGCGAATAATCTCTAAAATGCTTGCAAATTGTTTTTTTAATTCAAAAGTGTCTTTGGATATGTATTCTTCAAGAACCTTAATACATATTTGCAATCCATTTGAGAATTCTTCTGAATCATTCATATAATTGATATTTGATATCCAAAACTCCCGATTACTAAAAATGTTTATAAATGCGTTCAAATCAGTATAGTGATAAACAGAATTATTACGACATTGATTATCTATAGATTGTGATACTATAGGAATAATATCCAGAATTGTCAACTGTGGTTCCGTCATCTATATTTTCTCCCTTATAGTCATTCAATTTCTCAGTTAACAGGTGAAACAACATACGGAATTATATCATAATTCACCCATTTCCCCTCTAAAATATTAGGAACAAGCATATATTTGCCAAGCAATTCATTCAGCTTTATTGTATCATCAAATAATTCTTTATAGTATTTCTTTCCAGCTTCTGTTTTTATCATTTGAGTAGGATTATAAAAGACTGCATCTTCTTAAGAACCATCAGAAAGATTCTCATAACAGAAGATCAACTATTCAACAGCGCTCTCAAATCATTATTTGCACTGACAAATCTATCAATCATCTCGCTGATTTTCATCGCAACAATTCCGCCGCAGTTCTCATATTGAGCCAAAGTGTCTTGATTTGCAAATCTCATATATCTTAGTGCCCTACCCTGCAAAACAGGTGCAATAAATATTGCAAAAACAAAACTATCTTCATTTTCCGCCGCTGTTATCAAATGATCTTCTATTGAAGTCATTTCGTGCTCGGTTTGATTTGCTGCTCCGGTCATCAGTGTAACTTCTACTAACGCAAAATTATCATTTTGATAACAAACAATATCAGCCATACCCCCGCGGGCAGTACTTGTTGGCAATCCTTCATCGTCAACAGGATAATTTGGGCATACAACAATATGATTAAAACACTTTACCAAAGCTATAGCCGACAAGAATTCAAGTCTTACAGGCGCATCCATAAACCTAAGCATTTCATCATCTGTGCGCGAATTTCTATGTGTTAAAATATTCAATTCAGATATAATCTTTTCATTATCATACTCGGCAGCATACCTGGCGATAACACGTTTCTTCAAATCGGTAGTATCAGGTATTTCCTCTGATTCATAAAGTGCTTCATCAATAACACTTATATAGTTATAGAACTCTCGCTCATCAGTAAACAACTCAAACTCGCTGTAATTATTTATCAAATAATAGATCTTATCAAGTTTAAAAGTGTTCCAATCTAAAAATCTGCCGTTTCCTCTTAATGAAACTATTCCGGTTATTCGCATCTTTCTTATATATTCATCGGTGCTTTCCATTAAAAGCTTTGACATTTTTATATAATTGGTTAACTGATTAATATCTGTTGTTTCATCATCAAGAAACAATTCAAGACATTTCTCATAGATTTGCTCATCACTATAATTGAAACGATACTGTCTTCGCAAATTCAAAATATACTGTGCCAGTTCTTCCGCGTTGCTATCTTTCCAACAAAGAAATAGTGATATTTCTTTTCTATATATTCCGCTGAAATCATCTCCTAATTCTTGCCTTAGTATTTTAATTACATTCAAGAGCAACATAAGCGGAACATTTGAGTTAAGATTCTGTCTAAATGGGGTGCTGGTTTGAAACTTCGCAAGTGAATTCAAAAATACATTGTGTATTGTATCTTCATCAACAGGATTTTGGTGATATGCTTCTAACAAACGGATCCCTAAAGGGCTTATTTCTATAGGAGCATCTATTCTATAATAGCAAAAGCCAAATTCTTTTAATAACTTGTACCAAGTATCGAACCGTGAAGGCCAACCATAATCAAACCCTTTTTCTTTGTGTTTTTGTGGGTTATCTATTAGTATTTGCCTAGCCTGTACAATCGAAAATGTTGTTTCCTCGCTGTTATAGATTTGAGAAAAAACTGCATTTGATTTCACTCCATTGGGTTTATATAACTTTTTTATGATGACCTGACAGCAAATATTTTCAATCACTTCATTATTTAAGATTTGACCTTCATACATTGATAACACATCTAAAAAGCTCGCAATACGCTCAGGATTTCTTAATGTGGTACTGAATGATAAAGGTTTTCTTTTTTTAGCAGCCATTTCTTCTCCTAATAGTTTTTTACTAATACCTCAATCGAGTTTTTTTCCGTATTATCGTGATAGCTAATATAGTTACTTTCAATATTCACAATATTGTATTTTTGAGCCCAATAATTAAACTCTGCATTGTATCTATTTTTGTGCCACAAAATATTTGATACAGCAAATCTGACTCCTCTGCCGTTCAATTCATCTAATAAACGAATCAAACGTTTTTCGTTATCCTCATTCCAGAGCTTATTGTATTCACTGAAAGTAATCAAATATGGTGGATCTAAATACACGAAATCATCTTTAGCAGGCTCCATTATGAATATGAAATCTTGAAAGTCCATATTATATAAATTTATATCTTTTTCAGAAACATATTCAAAGTACCCATTCAGCGCATTGACAACATTAGTATTAAAGTCAACGTTTCCTACAGGCAAATTAAAATCGCCTTTACTGTTGAACCTAAGCATACGATTAAAGCCATATATTAGAAGCATATATAACTGCATCATATTTGTTTTGTTAACATTAAAATCGCTTCGCAATTTTGTATATGCCTCTTTATTATACTTTGCAAAATATGTCTTTTTGTATTCAATCCGCAGTTCATTCGGAACATCTCGGTTTAAATATGTTGCAGATAAATCATACTCTAAAATATATTTCCTAAGCAGTTTCCAAAATTCTTCCTGTTTATTTGAGTAGGAAATCAAAAACTCATGAAGCCTAATCATATATGTATTAATATCATTCAAATAATAACTGTTGGCTTCAGTATTCAAAAAGACACTTCCCCCACCGCAAAAAGGTTCGATAAACCTGTCAATATCTTTCGGGAAGTTTTCTTCCAATTGAGAAAGGAGTTTATACTTATCTCCAACGTAGAAAAACGGTGATCTCAAGTACTTAACCGAAGTTTGATTTGACATATTATTCACCCACTTTAACCAAAAATAAAAACTCCTTGTGATTGTTTAGTTCAGTCTTTCCGGCATTGAAAGCCTGATGCGCCTTTTCGAATCTATGTACTGTTCCTCTTTTTGACAATACTCTTTCTAATTCTTCTAAAGTAATTTTATTTCTTGAAGAGCTACTTTTTGAATTGTAAGTATTGTTATAAGAAACGGCAATGTATTTACATTTTAATGACGTTATTAAATCATCAAACACTTTTGTTGCCGCAGTTCTGCAATAATCGCTCATATTCTCTTCTCGCGGCTTACAAGCAACGCCGAAAAGCTCCGGCTTTTTCCATGTTGCTATATTCTCTAACACATGATAGAATCTGCTGTATTGACGCGAGTTATATGGAGGATCAATATAAACAATATCACATTGTATTTCTTTAGCAAGTACATTTGCGTCTTTTCTTGAGATATGTATTCTTTTATCAGGATACTGATACGGACTTATTAAATCAAACTTAAAACAGTCCGGAATGTCCTTTCCCTTTATATACGCATCATAATGACCTACGGTATTTGCAGCCTTATCTGCTGAAAAAAGCAAAGATGCAATCAAAATGGCTTTTTCTTTATCATTCAAATCTTTAGATTCTTGAATATACTCTCTAATATTTCCAATTAATATCGAGTCATTATAAGAAAAATATTTATTTCCGTAGTTTTCCGAAATATAATTCTTGCTGATATTATCCGAATTTAGTCCTTTAATATACTCGAGTATCCTTGTTAGCTTGTTTACATCATATTCAGACTGCTCAAAAAAACCCTTATAAATTATTTCATTTGAGTACAAGAAATCGTTGATATAAATATCATCAACATAATCAATCATATGCTTGCTGACAACAGCAGTCCCGGCAAAAATGTCACAAAAAGATGTGCCTTTACAGTTATCTGTAATTAACTCTGTTATCCAATTTGAAAGCTTATATTTGCTTCCGGTATACCTGCGATTCCAAATCTGATAAGGCATATAATTTTTCCTTTCCAGAAAACCTGTGTATTTATTTACCGAAGATTTGTTCCTTTGCTAATGAATTAATCATTAGATAAAAGTGACCACAAACCGTCAAAATAATCCCGTATAGTAATTATATCTTTTTGATAGAAATAAGTCAACCAAACAAAATACCCTGCGGGATGTTTAATTGTATTTTTTCTTTTTATTCGAGAAATTACTATTCCAATCCAAAAGGCTCTTTATATCTTTTTCAAAATCAGCTAAATCTGGTAATGGAATTGTTTTCTCTGTCGGCTGAGAATGTTCGAAGCAAGAATATTTTGACATCATCTTGTCAAAGAAATCCACATCCGATTCTTCAATGGCGTTCAAATATCTTACTTTTTGGCTACAGATATTTCTATTATATCTTGTAACCAAACCGCTTATTAAACCATTTTTGTATAACGATTTTTATATTGTCATTGTCTCCCATATTCTTTTGCTCCTAAGCTTCACATTGTATTATATAGGTCTAATTAATTATATCACAAGTAAGTTATATATGCAATCAAAATCGTTATATTAAGCCAAAATAGTTACAACTCAAACCCATCTGTGATGCCGTTGAGCATCTTCATATCTCTCTTGACGTAGTAGAGCTCGGTGATTTCTGAGGTGGTATGGCCGAGGAGGTCGGCTACTTGGCGCGGGGTCAGG
>Ga0256407_10008493_pt1 | contig 15036 bp, 7 predicted proteins | sample RumenRJG_04DNA_FD_193489 | JGI IMG/M metagenome (GOLD analysis project Ga0256407, IMG submission 193489) | Bovine rumen microbial communities from Lethbridge, Alberta, Canada - RJG_04 | ecosystem: Host-associated > Mammals > Digestive system > Stomach > Rumen | place: Canada: Alberta | collected... | reverse complement strand
GTCCGAAGCATCTTTCAACGCCTGCAGACATGGCAGCCAATCATCAAACAACTGCCGGTAGCCATCGCGAGCTGCCGCAAGTGCTCCGCCTATTTGATAGCGCTCAACGACAGCAGCTCCATGCGTTTCCTTGGCTGATGGTATCTGCTCGGCGATTTCCGATATATGTTTCTGCAGCAGCTTGGAATCCAACTCACCTCTCTGGAATGCAAGATGGGCAGCTGCCACAATCGTCAGTCCCAATGCAAACAGCGCTCCCTTATGAGTGTTCACTCCCGACGTTGCTTTCAGCATCGCCTGTTCAGCAGCCTGTCCGACACTTATCACTTCTTCCACCTCTGGCATCTTTTCGTTATAACCCATCAACGCCAGTTGATTGAAATAAGGACGGAGTGCAGCAATACTGCGCATCATGAGCTCGTAGTCCATATCTTGATGAGCACCACTGTCTTTTCTGTCAACGAGTCCGGGTTTGGGAGTCAGGGAGAGTTCTGTCTCCAGTGCTTCCACAGCCAGCCGTGAAATCAGGTAAGGAACAGTCGAGGAAGGAACCAACTCCTTTGCTTTCGAGAAAGAACCGCAGCCCAGATGCTGTCTAAGGGTCGAAGCACTGACGACATCGCCGCCGTCTTGGCACATGCGGTCTATCTCCATCACCTCTATTTCATAGTTCGGAAGAATTTCGCGCATCAGTTCGTTGTATCTGCCCGTCAATCGGTCGGTCGGTTCAGTTCCCACGAAACGAACCTTTGCATCCAAAGCGTGTGCAATATGGTGAGCGAAAATATTCAGGTCCAAACTCATCTGAGTGTCGGATGCGTCTGACAATTCTTTCAAGAAGTAGGTCGGAAACGTCTGTGCTGAGATAATGTAGTCACTCCCGTCACAAACGACCACATTGCTGAGGTCCTTACAACCTGCCTCCACCATCGCTTTTCGCTCAGTATAAGAGAAGAGCGAAAGGTCTTCTTTTACAACGATAACATACAGGTTGTCAACCTCTTTCGATGCCTTCTCTATGAGGAAACGGTGTCCTTTGGTAAAAGGATTGGCATTCATCACAATTACACCATTCCGTCCCTCGCGTTTGAGAACGGAAAGATATTTGCAATAGGCGCTGATACCGTTCTGACCGATTTCCATGAAAATGGCTTTCGGGGCTTCGCCGACAAGAGAAAATCCGATGCTTTCGAAAATATGTTTATTCTCCGGCTTTGTAAAGACACGCACCGTCTCATATCCGCTATTGACCGCAACGTTAATCAGATGTGAAATCAGTTTCAGTCCCATTTGGTGTTCACGCAGCGTCTCACTTACCGCAATACATTTGATGACATTGCGCTGCAAGCCGCCACCGCCGAGCAATTCCTCTTCGCGGAAAGGAAAAATGCCAGCATAATAGTCGAGCTCGTCCAATCTCAGATTATTCTCAGACAAGAATCGCTCTACTTTTTGCCGACTGGTTTTCAGCGAAAGTGGCACTTGGCGTATCTCAAACTCGTCGTACATACTGCTCTACCATTTGATGGATACACTCCTGCAATTCACTTTGTGTATGCGTGTTATTCCTCATGCAAACGCGCGCTTCGTTGTCACACATCAGGCATTTCCTTGCCGGACGCTGCGCATCGCTGCGAGATATAGGGACACCCGTTGCGTCAATGACATCCATGTCAAAAAGCCTGCCCAACGGGTGACGGTCTTCTATCTCACATAGCGTCTGCTTCGCTTCTATCTTTGGAACGGAGAGCAGGAGATATGCCTCAAAGCCCGTTTCAAGGTCACGCTCGATACACTGGAAGATGTCTCCGCCAAACCGCTCTCGCAGGGCTTCCATTCCTGCCTCCGCGATAACGGCAGACAAACGATTACGCTTGACCTGTCCTGGCATTACCACCGTGAAACACACCAACGTCTGCTCAGGATTCTTTGACATCAAATCCTTTTGCATGGCAGATCGGTTGTCTCGGCTTTCCAACAACTGGTCAAGCGTAATCTCCATATATTAAATAATGTGTGCTTAGTCGATGATATTCTTGATCACATCCTGTACGGAACCATCGCGATTCATCACGATACCCACTACCTTGTCGCCGAACGGCAACGGTGCCGGTGTTCCGATAATTTTCTCAGCCCGCTCTTTCAGCGAATGGATGTCCACCACCTTCAGCCCGGCTTTCGTCAGTCGCTCAGCGATTTCCGGACGACGTGGGTTCACGGCAATACCATATTCGGTCACCACCACATCAACCGTCGAACCCGGAGTGATGAGTGTCGTCACTTCTTCCACCACACAAGGGATGCGGCCACGCAAGAGCGGGCAGACAATAATTGAAAGCGCTGAATCGGCTGATGTATCCGGGTGACCACCAACAGCACCACGAATGATGCCGTCGCTGCCGACAAGTACGTTGACGTTGAAGTTGACATCCACTTCCAATGCCGAGAGTATCACCATATCCAGATAGTGCGTAGCCGAACCGGGCTCATCAGCACTGGCATATTCGTTGGACGAAACCTCCTTGTGCATCGGGTCGCTCTTCAGCGATTCGGCTGCAACCTTGTCAAACGACTGCACGTCTATCAGGCGCTCGATGAGTCCTTCCTCGTGCATTTTCACCATGTGGGCAGTGATTCCTCCCAAAGCGAAGCTGGCTTTGATGCCCTTTTCTATCATGCTCTCACGGATGAATTTCACGGCAGCCAGCGAAGCTCCTCCAGAACCTGTCTGGATAGAAAATCCCTCTTTGAAGTAGCCGCTGTTGATAATCACCTTGGCAGCCTGCTGTGCGAGCAGGATGTCGCGTGGATTCTTCGTGTCGCGAATAGCTCCTGACGAAATCTTCGAAGAGTCGCCGACGGAATCTACCACAACAACATAATCCACATTGCGTTCTGAGATGGAGTTCGGCGTGTTCGGGTACGACACGAGGTCGTCGGTCAGAATCACCACTTTGTCTGCATACTGCGCATCGGGCAGTGCATATCCCAGCGAACCGCAGATAGACTTGGCGTTTTCTGAACGCGAATAGCCGCAGGAATTTCCGAGCGGGTCGCTCGATGATGTGCCTAAGAAAGCGACATCAATATGCAGGTCGCCATTGGCAATCGCACTACCGCGACCGCCATGCGAGCGGAACACCACAGGCTCTTTCATCAGTCCGTGCGAAATTTCCTTCGCGAGTTTGCCGCGCAGTCCTGATGTGGAAATGCGGGTAATCACGCCATTGCGCACATGTTCGATGAGCGGTTCGTGCACGTCAATCAGACTGGACGAAGCGATATGCAAATCCTTGAATCCCATCTCCGCCAGTTTATCCACAACCATATTGATGACTTTATCGCCACTGCGGAAATGGTGGTGGAACGAAATCGTCATTCCGTCCTTGAGACCGGTCTTGCGGATGGCTTCCTCCAGCGTCACCACTTTCGAACTCTCTTTCTGATACTCACTTCGCGGCGTTGCCACTTTCACGTGTACACCGTCCTGATAGGTTTGTTTTCCCATCTTTGCAGCTGCTGCCTCAATAAGCGCTGCCCTGTCTTTTATGCTATTCATTCTACGTCCTCCTTTGATAAAATACCCGATGCAATGGCAAGGTCTATCGTGCGTTGTGCCCTGAGCACCACAGGCCGATCGACCATCTTTCCGTTCACGGCAATCACGCCCGAACCGCGCTTTTCTGCCTCCTTGATGGCAGCGAGTATAGTTTGTGCTTTCTCAATATCCTTCTCTTTCGGTGCAAACACTTCGTTTACGATTTCTATCTGACGTGGATTGATGATTGACTTACCGTCAAAGCCCAGTGTCTTAATCAGTTCCACCTCCTTACGGAAGGTTTCCATATCGTTGAGATTCGAATAGACGGTATCCAGTGCGTCGATTCCGGCAGCCCTTGCCGCCACAACGATGGTCTCGCGTGCCAGCAGCAGCTCCGCGCCGCCCGGTGTGCGCTGCGTCTTCAGGTTGGCGCAGTAGTCTTCCGCACCGAGCGCAATACCCATCATACGCTTTGAAGCGATGGCGATATCGTAGGCATTGACGATACCCAGAGCGCTCTCAATGGCAGCCATAATCTTTGTTCTGCCCACACATCCCAGTTCGGTTTCGATTTTTTCAATCTCCTGTTCCACCTCGCGCACCTCGTCTGCCGTTTCGGTTTTCGGCATACGGATGACGTGAACACCGGCTTTCACCATCGCCTCAACGTCTTTCTTTCCGTACGGAGTGTTCAGCGGATTGATACGCACCACCATCTCCGTGTCTCCGTAGTCGATGGTTTTCAGCGCATTGTACACCAGCAGACGGGCAGCATCTTTCTCTGCCATGGTCACTGAGTCTTCCAGGTCGAGCATGATGGAATCGGGTGCATAGATAAAGGCATCCTGCATCATGGCGGGGTTGTTACCTGGAACAAACATCATTGTTCTTCTTAACCTTTGCATAATCTTATTTCGTTTTTTATTTTTAATCTTTCCAAACATCCTTACCCGTCGCACGAACGGCAGCCGCAGTCACACGGGCACGTATCGTGCAGTCGAGTGCACCCTTGTCCGTCGCATTGACCATGGCGTTTTCTATGCCTAAATCCTTGAGGGTATCGGCAATGACTTTCTTAATTTGGTCGCCAAACTGATAGGCAACCGTACTGTCAAGATTGATTTTCAACCCAGCCTCTTCGGTGGGCACAATCTGAATCAGAACATCACCGGATTCAAGTGTACCGGCAAAAGCTGTCTTCATTTCCATAATACTATAATATATAAATAATGTGTTAATAAATTCCGAAAGATTTTCATCTTATACCATAGACAACCGTCAAACAGCATACACCGTTCTTCTACCGTTTTCCAAGCCAAGAATACTGAACTCTTTCATCCATCCCAAACCCCGGGGATTTCCAAAAACAAATGAACCGGCAGGTCTTCTGACTTACTCAATCACCGGCACCTTCCCGTCAGTTGGACAGTGGCTTTTCAGTCGATGACACAATGAGCTTACAGCAGCGGGCACTGTTCAGGTTTCACACCTGATTCCCTTTTCATCACGTCTGTTTCCATCCGTGAACCAAATTCACGCTACAAAGATATGGATTATTTCCATTCCCTCCAAATATTTTTCACAAAAAATCGAGACACATCGTCTCTTTTTAACATAACTTTTCACAAACAACCTATCAAAAAGCTAACAAAAAGCCGCGTTTCTTTTGCAAAACGAAAGAAAACCACTACCTTTGCAAAGTCAAAAAAGACCCTAAGGACCTTAAAGTCCTTAAAGTCCTTAAAGTCCTTAAAGTCCTTAAAGACCTTAAAGACCCTAAAAAGAAAAAACAAATGAGAAAAAACATCCTCCTCACATTATTGGTTTTCCCGTTTCTCCTCGCTGCAGAAGAAATCACTTCTCCCGACGGGAATATGTTGTTAAAGTTCCACGTTGACAATGGCGTACTCAAATACGAACTGCTCTACAAAAACCGGCAGGTCGTCCTCCCCTCCTCGCTCGGTCTGGAACTCATCAACTGGCCCAGCCTGATGGAAGGATTCCAGATGGAGCGTGTGCAGAAGAGCTCGTTCGACGAGACATGGCAACCCGTATGGGGCGAGAACAAAAACATCCGCAACCACTACAACGAGATGGCTGTCACCGTCAGCCAGCCGGCACTCAAACGACAGATACTCATCCGCTTCCGTGTCTATGACGAAGGCATCGGCTTCCGTTACGAACTGCCGCGACACGACAACCTCGACAACGTCATCATCAAGGAGGAACACACCGAGTTTGCCATGACAGCCGACCATACCGCCTACTGGATTCCCGGCGACTACGACACCGACGAGTATGAATACACCATCTCGCGACTGTCGGAAATACGGTCACTCGAAGACAAGGCACGCACGGAAAACGCCTCACAGTCAGCCATTCCCGCACCCAGCACACAGACCTCCCTGCTGATGAAGACCGACGACGGACTCTACATCAACATCCACGAGGCAGCACTCATCGACTACTCCGCCATGCACCTCACACTCGACGACCGGCGGATGGTGCTCAAATCCATCCTCACGCCTGACTCCAAAGGCAGGAAAGGATTCATACGCTGCCCCTATACCACGCCATGGAGAACCGTCATGGTGGTGGATGATGCGCGGAAGATGCTCGCATCCAACCTGATACTCAACCTCAACGAACCATGCAAACTGGAAGACACATCGTGGATTCATCCCGTCAAATACATGGGCGTATGGTGGGAAATGATGACCGGAGCAGCCACATGGAACTATGCCGACTACCAGGCGATAAGACTCGGAGAGACCGACTACACGAAACTCAAGCCCACAGGCAGACATGCCGCCAACAACGACAACGTCAGACGCTACATCGACTTTGCAGCCCGGCACGGGTTCGACCAGCTCCTCGTAGAAGGATGGAACCAAGGATGGGAAGACCTGTGGCAGAAATACCACAACTTCAGCTTCACACAATCCTATCCCGACTTCGACGTCAAAGCGTTGCAGGCATACGCCAACGAGAAAGGCATCAAACTGATGATGCACCACGAGACATCATCGTCGATTATCAACTATGAACGACAGCTGCAGGAAGCCTACAAGTTCGCACACGACAACGGATACGACGTCATCAAGAGCGGATACGTCGGAAACATATTCCCCTACGGCGGACACCACTACGACCAGTGGATGAACAACCACTATCTGTATTGCGTGACCGAAGCAGCCAAATACCGCCTCATGATTAATGCACACGAAGCCGTGCGCCCCACCGGGCTCTGCCGCACCTACCCCAACCTCATCGGCAACGAAAGCGCGCGGGGAACGGAGTTCCAAGCCATGAGTGGATGCGAACCCAAACACGTCTGCATACTCCCCTTCACACGTCTGCAAGGAGGACCGATGGACTATACACCCGGCATCCTCGAGGCAGACATCTCGAAAGTCAACCCCAACAACCCGGCACACATGAAAGCCACCATCTGCAACCAACTCGCCCTCTACGTCACGATGTACAGTCCGCTACAGATGGCAGCCGACGTGCCGGAGAGCTATGAGCGCTATGCCGATGCCTTCCAGTTCATCAAAGACGTAGCCGTCGATTGGGACAAATCCATCTATCTCGAAGCTGAGCCGGCAGCATATATCACCGTAGCCCGACAGGCGAAAGGCAGCGACGACTGGTTCATCGGATGCGTGGCAGGCGAACAGCCCCACCACTCCGACATCACCCTCTCGTTCCTCGACAAGAACAGGCGATACACCGCCACCATCTACAGCGACGGGAAAGACGCCAACTGCCTCACCAACAACGCCTCCTACGACATACGCACCACCACCGTCACCAGCAAGACCCGACTCAAGCTCAAAGCCGTCGCCGGCGGCGGATACGCCATTCGCATCACACCAAAGAACTAAGCGCTTTTCCACAGATTCCCTCCCCCGTCAGGCATTCCCTCCCCATTTGGGGGAGGGCCAGGGAGGGGCCCCAGAATTCCCAGAACTCCCAGTGCTCCCATTACATATTTATACGCTCTTTCCGTATGAATATACACATCGAAAATGCCGTTATAACGCTCCTGCTTACAATATTTTCGACCAAAGTTTCGGTCGCTCGCAAATATCGCAAGCACGCGCATCGGCGTAACCCTCTGAAAACCAAGGGCAACAAGAAAACAGCTGATGAAAAGTTAACCAAAACAGCAGAAAAATGGGCCAAAAACGGGCAAAATCGGCTTGCAAAAGTGCAACTTTTACACCCTAAAAGTATAACTTTTGGCTCCTGAAAGTTCAACTTTTAGAATTCAAGAGTGCAACTTTTGCGATTTCAGACCTCAAAATGCGTTTATTTATACATACAATATGAATTTACGTTTCTATTTTCAAAATTTTCGTTGTCATAATATTTCTCAAAAACTGACCTCAATTTCTGCATAAATATAACCTTTTCGCAGTTTCGCCTTTCAATTTCAAATAAATTCCACGAAATCGCTTTCAAATCAGCAAACCCACCCCTTAAAGCTCTTTTTACACTTATAAAAAAAACTTTTTAAAAAATTTGGAGGGTAATAGAAAAAGCGCTAATTTTGGGTCGAATTTTAACGAAAAAACAAAAACTATATGGGAAAATTTCAACCTATTAACATATTAAATTATTAACTTTTATGAATCCTTAATTTAGAAGCAAATGAAAAAGAAAGAAAACAATTTTCATCGCTCTCTGAGAGCGTGCTTGACGGCTTTGCTGATGACATTCGCAACAGCCATCTATGCACAGAATGTAACAGTGAAGGGTTCTGTTGAAGATGCAAATGGAGAACCGATTATCGGTGCTTCTGTAAAAACAGCAGAGCAAAGAACTGGTACGGTAACGAATGTGGATGGTGAGTTCTTAATCAATTGCTCACCGAATGCCACACTGGAAATCAGCTACATCGGTTTCAAGACTGAAAGCGTTCCTGTGGCAGGTAAGACATTGATTCGCGTCGTCCTGCAAGAGGAAGCTATGAACTTGAATGAGGTGGTAGTTACTGCACTCGGTATCAAGAAGGATGCCCGCAAAGTGGGTTATGCCGTAAGTACCGTAGGTGCCGATGAGCTTATCAAGACCTCATCTCCGACGCTGGGTACTGCACTTTATGGTAAGGCTGCCGGTGTTCAGATCAAGACTGCTCCTGGTGGTGCTGCAGGTGCCATCTCCATTAACGTGCGTGGTCTTTCTTCTATTACGCAAGGCAACCAGCCGCTCGTAGTACTCGACGGTGTGCCTATCCGTAATGGTGAAGCCAACAACAGGGACTACTGGGGAGACCAGCGTGTGAACTCTAACGGTTTGACAGACATCAACCCCGAAGACATTGAGAACATCTCAATTCTGAAAGGTGCTGCCGCTACCGCTCAGTATGGTTCTGAAGGTGCCAACGGTGTTGTCATGATTACCACAAAATCCGGTCGCGGACAAAAAGGTATTGGTGTTGACTTCAATGCAAGCTGGACAGGAAACTTCGTAGCTTACATGCCTGAATACCAGACAACATTCGGTCCTGGTCCGGCTCCTCAGAGTCGTCCCGGAAATTCTGACGAATATGGTTTCTATAACATTACCGACAGAAATGGCAATTCTCACCAGTATGTAACAGGTACTGCTTATTTCGGTCCGAAGTATGATGGAAGAGACGTTCTTTACTATGATGGCACTGTACGCAAGTTCAACCCCATCAGCGCTAATCCTTGGAGCGACGTATTCCGCACAGGTTTCGACCAGCAGTACAACATTGCATTGACCAATGCAAATGACAAAGGAAACTTCCGTTTCTCATACACATTCTACAACAGCTTGCCAAACCAGTACAATTCTAACTTCAACAAGCACAACTTCAACCTTACAGGTTCATATAATGTGCTGAAGAACGTGAAACTCGACTACTCTGTCAACTACATGACCGAGCACGTAAAGAACCGTCCGTATCGTCTGTACCGTGTACTTGCTAACTTCTCCGGTATGTTCGGTGCATTTGATGACATCAACTGGATTCGCAACCACACAATGACTTCTGCCGGTTACATAAACCGTACATGGAACTCTTCGAATCATGAGAACCCTGCAGAAGGTTACGAATACGGCTTCTCCAGCCAGTCTGGTTTTGTAAATGAGTACTTGTGGAACATCTATGGTAAGGAACAGATTGAAAGCAACAACCGCTTGATTGCTAAAGTTGCTCCATCATGGGAAATCATTCCTGGTCTGACTTTGAGAGGTAGCCTCGCTACTGACTACACGACCAATAAGATTGAAAACAAGAACCGCACAGAAACAGCCAGTGTATTCGGTAGCAACTCTGGTAGCTATCAGTTGAGAAACAACCGCTACACCATTCTCTATGGTGACGTTATGTTGACGTACGATAAGATGTTGACCGAAAAACTCAATCTGAGTGCATACATTGGATGGTCTGGCCGTCGTGAGACTATGCACAACTTGAGCAGCTGGACAAACGGTGGTCTCTCTGTTGAGAACTGGTTCAACCTCGCAGCATCTACAGAGACTCCTGGAACTGAAATGAAAGAAATGAGACTCTTGAAGACTGCAATCTACGGTGACATCACTTTGGCATGGGACAGCTGGGCATACTTAGAGGCAACCCTGCGTAACGAGAAATCTTCAACCCTCTTCGCAGACAACAACTCGTTCTGGTATCCGTCTATCAACGCAAGTATCATCTTCTCTGAGTTGATGAAAGACAAGCGCCCATCATGGCTTGACTATGGTAAGTTCCGCGCATCTTATGGTGTTGTAGGTCTTGCTCCTGAAGTATATTGGGCAACGAAAGCCTTCGACCAAGCTTCAGCTTCTGGCTACATCTATAACCAGCAGCCAATGTCTGTAGGTAACAATGGAATCAAGCCTGAGCGCACTTATGAATGGGAATTCGGTCTGGAAGGAAAATTCCTGAAGAACCGCGCTGGTGTTGAAATCACCTATTATAATAAGAAGATTAAGGATCAGCTCTTGCAGACCACAATGGCTTCTTCTACAGGTGCTACATCTATTAAAATGAACGTGGGTGAATTCAAGAGCCACGGTCTTGAGCTTGCTGCTTACGGAACTCCGCTTCTTACCAAAGACTGGAGAATCGACGTTCGCGGTAACATTTCTTGGAACTGGAACAAGGTAAATAAACTTGCTGACGGTATTGACATCCTCGAGCACAAACGTTGGGACAACGGTGCCGCTTACCTCTACTCTTCAGTAAATGGTGCATTGGGCGACTTCTATGCTTTTGCTCCTCAGACGGATAAAAACGGCAATCCTATTGTTGATTCAGAAACAGGTTGGTACAAACTTACCACAGAGCCTGTGAAGGTGGCTAACGCTATGCCAAAATATATTGGTGGTCTCGGCCTTACCGTAACTTACCAGAACGTATATCTCGACATGAGCCTCGACTTCCGTCATGGCGGTGCGGTATTCAACATGCCTTACGAGTATATGATGGGACGTGGTACGCTGAAAGAGAGCATGGATTATCGTGATGCTGCTCATGGTGGACAGACCTATTACATCGACAATAACATTGGCAACGGCATCGTTCCTGCAACGACCGCTCCTGCCGGCAAGACTCTTTACGATGACGGTATGATTCTGCCGGGTGTAAAGGAAGACGGAACACCTAATGATATCATGATTTCAGCAGCTCGCTGGTACAACTGGTCTTACAACTGGGGTGTTGGTGATCCTACCTACTATTCACACGCTATTTTCAACAACAGCTACGTGAAGGTACGTGAAATCGTTATCGGTTACAACTTCCCGAAATCTATCACAGAGAAATTCCACTGCCAGAGACTCTCTATCTCAGCATATGCACGTAACCCCTTCTACATCTACAAGAATCTTCCTATCTTCGATGCAGAAGCAACTGATGCAACAAGCTGGATTGAGCAGAGCTGGATTGGTGGTTCTACAACTACTACACGTTCGTTCGGTGTATCTCTCCGTGCAAGCTTCTAATTAAAGAAAGAGTTTTTATCAACTAAAAATTTATATGAAAATGAAAAAGATTAAATCAATAATTCTCGGTGCACTTGCTGTTGTTGCATTGGCAGGATGTTCTGATGATCAGTATACCTCTATTTACGATGATCCGGGACAAACAACCAAAGTTACATGCGCAAGACTGATGACAGGTACGTTCTTTGACAAGGACGGACGCGACTACTCTTTCAATGCGTATTGGAGAGTATATACTTGGGATAATATCTTCGGAAAATATGCACAAACTTGTGGATACAAGAACAATTCCGGTGGTGTTTACTACTACAATGATGGTTATGCTAATGACCGTTGGAATGCATTCTACAAGAGACTTGCACAATTCCGCAACCTTGAAGACGTTTATTCTAAGGAATCAGAGGCAGACCAAGCTAATGACATTATCTACAAGAATCTTGCAGAAGTGTTCATTCTTGACCATCTGGCACAGCTCTGTGACCTTTGGGGAGATATTCCTTTCTTCGAGGCAGGTAAACTTGGTGTAACTGGTGACGTTGCCGGTTCGCGCCCCGCATTCGATGACGACGTAGAACTTTACAGACACATGATTAGCCGTCTTGGAGAACTCTACAACGAAATCGTTGCATTCACGCCTTCTAAACTTGTAAGCCAGACCCTCAAAGCTCAGGATTATATCTGCAAAGGCGACCTTGACATGTGGGCACGCTATGCCAACTCTCTCCGTCTCCGCATTGCAACAACTGTAGCACTGAAAGGTGACCTCACTTCCACAGCACAGGCTGCTATCAAAGAATGTGTAAGCCGCAAACTGATTGAAACCCAGGATGCTCAGATTGAATTGATTTCTGACATGGATGGCTTCAAATTCTGGGAGAACTTCCGTGATGGCTATAAAGACATCAACAACGTAGCTTCTCAACCGATGATTGATGCTATGCAGAAGACTGGAGGATACGACCCACGTCTGCAGGTAATGTATGTAAAGAATAAGGATGGAGAGTATGTAGGTACAAACCGTACAGAAACCAACCAATTCCAAACAGAACATGGTTCTGGATTCAACGGATTCGGTAACCTGAGTTGGGAAGAGAGATATTATTCTCATCTTGACTCTGCAACATTCACAGACAACCGTCTGTTCGTAAGCCCCGTTATCACAGCTGCTGAAGTTCAGTTCCTTCTTGCTGAGGCATACCAACGCGGATGGGCAAGTGGAAACGCACAACAGGCATTCATCAAGGGTATTGTTGAGTCAACAAAGTTCTACTACAGACAGAACAACACCTATCCTGGAGCAAGAGGAAACCATTACAAATGTCCTGCTGATGCAAATATTCAAGCCTATGCTACTATGCTGTGGGAAGCATATTCTGACAAGCTGGATGCTATCCTCACTCAGAAATGGGTGAACTTCGGTATTATACAACCTGCACAGGCATGGACAAACATCCGCCGTACAGGTTATCCAGTATTAAGCTATCCGACAGATACACAAGCACAGAACATGAAAGAACTTCCAAATCGTATGATGTATCCTAACACTGAAAAAGCAAATAACCGCGCAAACTACGACGCTGTTGTTGCTGCTCAAGGTGATGATGCTTACATCAAATTGTTCTGGGCGAAATAAAACTCTCCTATAAATTAAAATGGGATATACCTTTGGGGTGTATCCCATTTTTTTTGTTGACAAACTTCAAGATATTTTTTTACTTTACAAAGTTAATTTTGGAGTTATCATTTGTTTTTCAAAGTATTTTTACCGCTGACTTTGAACTTTTTCTCGCAAAAAGACAATTGCTGCAAAGAATTAAGAATTATTATTGCTGACAGATGCGGTTGTTTGCAAAAAAAGCCGTATATTTGGAAGTTCAAAACTGAATGACATCAATGAAACAAACAATAGGTATGAAAAAAATCTTTCTGACAGCTCTCCTTGTTGGTATGGTAACCCTAAGTTGGGCAGGTAACAAAAAACATGTTGTTGACTATGTCAGCACACTGGTTGGCACGCAGTCGAAGTTTGAACTCTCTACGGGTAACACCTACCCTGCCGTCGCCCTGCCATGGGGCATGAATTTCTGGGTACCGCAGACGGGGAAGATGGGCGACGGATGGCAATATACATACAGTGCCGACAAAATCCGAGGGCTGAAACAGACACACCAACCCAGTCCGTGGATTAACGATTATGGACAGTTTGCGGTGATGCCGACCGTCGGAACGGTTTTTGATGAGAACAAACGCGCCAGCTGGTTCTCACACAAAGCCGAGAAGGCTACACCTTATTATTATAGCGTCTATCTTGCCGACTATGACGTGACGGCAGAAATGGCTCCCACCATGCGTGCAGCACACATGCGCTTCACTTATCCCGCCACGGACGAGGCACGACTCGTGGTGGATGCTTTCGACAAAGGCTCATACGTGAAAGTCATCCCTGACGAGAATAAGATTATCGGATATACAACCCGCAACAGTGGTGGCGTTCCTGCCAATTTCAAGAACTATTTCGTGATGGTATTCGAACGCCCATTTGATTATGTTGCCGTGGTGAAAGACAGCCTGATTCTCGAAGGCAGCAAGGAAATTGACTGCGACCATGCCGGCGCTATCGTGGGATGGAAGACACGGCGAGGCGAGCAAATCAATGTCTGTGTGGCATCATCTTTTATCAGCTATGAACAGGCGGAACGCAACTTGAAAGAACTTTCAACAAGTGGATTTGAAGGAACGAAGAACGCTGCGCGCGACTGTTGGAACGAAGTGCTCGGAAAGATTGAGATTGAAGATACTGACATCGACAGACTCCGCACGTTCTACAGCTGTCTCTATCGCTCGGTACTCTTCCCGCGTTCTTTCTACGAGATTGACGAGAAGGGAAACCCAGTGCATTATAGTCCCTACAACGGACAGGTGCGTCCCGGCTATATGTTCACCGACACGGGCTTCTGGGACACGTTCCGTTGCCTGTTCCCACTTCTCAACCTTATGTATCCATCAATGAACGAGAAGATGCAAGAGGGACTTGTCAACACCTACCAAGAAAGCGGATTCCTTCCCGAATGGGCAAGTCCGGGACATCGGAACTGCATGGTGGGCAACAATTCTGCCTCCATCGTGGCTGATGCCTACATGAAAGGACGACGCCACTATGACATTGAAGAACTGTGGAAGGCTGTCGTGCACGGTGCCAATGCGGTGCATCCCGACGTAAAATCCACGGGAAGACTTGGATATGAATACTATAACAAATTGGGCTACGTGCCATGCGACGTAAAAATCAATGAGAGTGCTGCCCGCACATTGGAATATGCTTACGACGACTGGTGTATCTATCAGCTGGGAAAGGCGCTCGGCAAACCGAAGAAAGAGATTGATATCTACGCCAAACGTGCGATGAATTACCGACATCTGTTCGATAAAGACCACCGCCTCATGCGTGGAAAGAAGCAAGACGGCACATTTCAATCGCCGTATAATCCCCTGAAATGGGGAGATGCTTTCACGGA
>Ga0256407_10008491_pt1 | contig 15038 bp, 11 predicted proteins | sample RumenRJG_04DNA_FD_193489 | JGI IMG/M metagenome (GOLD analysis project Ga0256407, IMG submission 193489) | Bovine rumen microbial communities from Lethbridge, Alberta, Canada - RJG_04 | ecosystem: Host-associated > Mammals > Digestive system > Stomach > Rumen | place: Canada: Alberta... | reverse complement strand
TTTTACAAATAAAAGAAAAAAAGAAATTAAATTTAAAAGAAAAATATGATATTTTATGCTTTTTCATAAATGATGCAAAAAATTTAATTAATTTAATTTATAGAAAAGATGATTTTCAAAATTTATATTATATAAATAAACTTAATGAAAAAACAAATCAAATTATACTTATAATTGAAAGAATATTTAGAAATATGCAATATTTAAATAAAATTTATCCAATAGAAAGAATTTATAATTTAATTTCTTTTAAATATAATATTCAAAATTATTCTTTTATTGAATTGAAATTATTAAAAAATGAATTAAAAAAAGAATATTTAAATTGTAAAGGGAAAGTATTTTTATTTGATAAATTAATAAGAATTATTTCTTGCTATTTTGATAAAATAAAGAGAAATGTTAAAAGCCAATTGAGAATAATTGAAATTTATAAATTAATTAATTCAAAAAAATTATATAATAATTAAAAAAAATTTATCTTTTTTATATTAATAAATTTATAAAATAATTTAATTAATATAATAAAAATATACTTACTAAAATAAAACAATTTAAAAAAAATAAAAAAAAATTACTAAAAAATATTATAATAAATATAAATAAAAAAATAACCAAAATAAAAAAAATGGATGAAACAAAAAATGAAAATGAAGAACCAAAAATTCCAATTCAAAGACCAAAACGTTCATCATTAAGATTATCAAATCAATTAAATTTCAAAGGACTTGAAAATTTAAATGTAAAAAAAAGAAACAGTGTTTCATTTAATATTACATCTCAATTAAATTTTGATAAATTAAAAACTCAATTTGAAAATATTGAAAATACTGAAGAAAATAAAGAAAAAAAAGAAAAATTTAATGAAATAAGAAGACAAAGTATAAAAAATGAATTTAGTTTAGTAAAAGAATTATTAAAAAAAAAAGAAAATACAATTGAAGAAATTGATGAATCTGATGATGAAGAAATTAAAGAAAATACAAAAAAAAATATTGAACAAGGAAAAAAAATTTTAGAAGAAAGTGAAAGTCAATCATCAAATTATGAAAATGAAAATAAAAAAGAATATATAATTGAAAATACAATAGAATTAACTTTTGATAATCAAAAAAATAATAATTTAATAAATAAAGATGTTTATAATAAATTAAAATTAGAAAAAGAAAATTTAGAAAAAAAAATTACTCAAATTAAAAATATTATGGAAGAATTAAAATTAAGATTTGATTTAGAAATTTCTAAAAGAGATGGAAGAATTACTTCTTTAAAAGAACAAAATGATAATTTACAAAATATTGTAAATAAATATAATTTATTTCAAATAAATTTAAAAAAAGAAAAAAGTGAAACACAAAATCAATTAATTAAACAAATTAAAAAAACTGAACAATTAAATGAACAATGTGATCAATTAAATCTTTTATTAAAAATGAAAAATGATCAAATTGAAACTAATAATAAATATTCTATTGAATTAATTAGAATTGTTAATTCTTTAAAAGATAAAGTTGATAGAGATAAAAATCAAAGAAAACAAAATCAAATTGTTAATAATTTAAATAAAGAAATTAAACAATTAAAAAAACAATTACAAACGAATAAGTCAGTAGCAATAGGGCTTGAGGCTAAAAATAAAATTTTAGAAAATAATTATAGAAGTCTTTCTCATAATTATAATGAATTAAAATATTTAAAAGAAAAAGAAAAAGAAAAAGAAGAATTTAAAAGTTCAGATTATAATTTAAACTTTTTAAATACAAATAATAAAAAAAAAGAAAATAAAATAAAAAATCAATATTATTATAATAATAATAGAACCAAAACTCCAATTTATTTAATTGATAATAATATAAATAATAATAATATAAATAAAAACAGTAATAATAATAATATAAATAATAATAGTAATAATAATATTAATAATAATATTAATAATAATATAAATTCAAAAGAAGAAATTTATAATACAAATGAGAATGATGATAAATTTTTAATTAGTGAAGGAGTTTTACCAAAAATTTATACTAATTCTAATAGTGCAAAAGATTATAAATCAATGAAAAATTATTCTCAAATTGATATTTATCATACACAAAATGATATTACTCATATTAATCAATTAATGTCTGAAATTATAAATGATATTAATGAATAAAAAATATAATTTTTCTATATTAAAAAAATAAATTATTTAGGTTTTAATAATTTTATTTTATTAAATTGACATAAAATAATTTTTTATTTTAAAAAAAAAAAAAAAAAAAAAAAAAAAAAACATTTTTAAAAAAATAGATTTTATTAATTAATAAATTTAATTAATCCAATATTTTATTAAAAAAAAATGATTACTTCATCAAGAACATATAACGAAAATTATTATTTAAATCGTAAAAAAATCCTTCAAGAATTTTTAAAAGACGAAGAAAATGAAACAATGAAATATATAGATGACACAGAAAATTTAGTAAGTTCAACAAAAATGATTTTAAAAGGAGTTGTAACAGGAGATTTAGATTATTCTCAAATAAAAGAAAAATTACAAGAAATTGATAATTCCTTAACAAATGATTGTATAAATTTAAATAAAGAATTAGAAAAATTAAATGAAAATGATAAAGAAATAGAAAAAAATACTTTAGAATTACAAAAACAAGAAGAAAAAGGAACAGAGGCTTATTTACAAAAAATAGAACAATTAAAAAATGAACTTGAAAATAAAGAATTTACAATTCAAAATATGGAAAGATTATATATTGAATTAGAAAATATAATTAAAGATAATTTAAAAAAAGGAAATGAACAATTATTATCTTTAGAACAATTTGATAATTTTGTATCACAAAATGAGAGAATAAAAAAAGAATGTGATGAATTAGAAGAACAAAAAAATAATTTATTAAATGAATATAATAATTTATTAAGAGAAAATTTAAATTTAAAATCAAAAGATGAAAGTTTTGAATTAGAAAAAATAAAAGATGTCTTAGAAGAAATATCAACAATGGGAAATTTACATAAAGAAGCAGAAAGTAGAATAAGAAATTTACAAGAAAGATATTTTCAATTAACTAAAGAATGTAATGGATTAACTGAACAAATAAAAAATATTACTAAAACTTTAGAAGGTTTAAATATTGATAATCCAAGATTAAATAAAGAAATTAATATTATTAATAAAGAACTTTATCCTTTTGAAGAAAGATTAAATAGAACTTGGAATCCAAGTTATGAAAATGAAGATTGGAAAGATGTTTTAAATTATTTACCTAGAAATAATAATAAAAAAAAATTAGGAAAACATAAACCTACTAAGACTAGTTTAATTTAAAAAAAATATGTTTTATTCATAAAAAAATATTTTTTATTTTTTTTGATTTATAATTATTTTAAAAATATAAAATTTTATAATCTTTTTGTTCAAATATATTTTAAATGAATAATAATAATAATATTTATTATTTATCTTCTTTTGTTTTTATATTAAAATGAAAAAATTAAATAATATATTTAATACAAATTCATGAGCATAGTAAAAAATAGTAAATAATTGATATATACAAATATCTATACATTTATCATTAGAATATAATATTATAAAATTATTATTATTACTATAATAATATTTTTAATTATTTTCAAGTTTTTTCAATTTGAAAAATTTGATTTTTAAAACGCTGAATTTTTCTATTTGAAAATGGTAATTTTTTTCTTTTTGAAAAACTTAAACTTTTGAAAGTTTTAATTTTATTATTTTTTATTTTTGGCTTATTACCTTTTCCTTTAAGATAATAATGTAAAAAAATATGAGATATAAAATCAAATAAAGTTGCAAAATTTTCTCCTTCTCTTTTTAAAATCCTTAAATAATCATCTAAGTATTTTTTACTATTTAAATAATATTCAAAAACTTCTTGTAATTTAATATTCAAAAAAGTTTTTAAAATATTTTCTTTTCCTTCAATAATGAAATCTTTATTAATTAATTCTTCATAATTTTCAAACATTTTATTTTTAATGTAAATGGAAAGAATATTTTGACTAAGATAATATTTATTAAAATCAATTTTAATATTTGTAATAAATGATTGAGGTAATCTTGGTAATTTTTTTTTTAAACATGAATTAATAGATTCATGTATACTTTTAAATAATTTTGATTTGCATTTTTTTAAAAGAGAATCAATTTGAGTTTTTCTCATAAAATTATCTAAATGAAGTGCATTTTTTAAAAGAAGGAAATTTTTATGAATTTTTTTCCTTTTTTTTCTTTTTTTTTCTGTTTCAATTATTGAAAATGTTCTTGAAGTTTCACTTTGACTTTGACTATTATTTGAGTTTTCAGTTTCATTTTGTGATATATATAATGGGAAATTTGAATTTTTATTTTTTCTATTTTTAATCTTTGAATTTTTTTCCATTTTTTTATTTGAATAATATTTTAAATTATATTAAAATAAAAAGATAAAATCGAATTTTTCATTATAAAACACAACGAAAATAATTGAATAAAACTGATTTTATAATTTATTAAATTTATAAAATAATTAAAAATTATATTAATAAAAAAAAATGGACTTTGATATAGACTCAATAGATATAAATAAATCAGCAAATTTATTTAGTAAAAATTTTTTATCTCAATCAATGAAAATTTCAAAAAAAAAACAAAATCAAACTCAAAAAGAATTTCCAAAAATCCCAGAAAATGATGAATCAAAATATTCATTAAAAGAAGGAACAAATATAGTAGAAGGAATAATAGTAAAAAAATTTTTATTTAATGGAAATAATTCAAAAATTTATTTAGGTTATATAGAACAATTACAAACAAATATAATATTAAAAAGTTTTGATTATTCAATTCAAGATGAAATTTTTTTTAAAACTTTAGATGAAACAATTAATAAAATACAAAATATATCTCATCCAAATATTTTAACATATTTCGATATTGAAATAGTACAAAATAAAAGTACAGGAATAATTTTAATGGAACTTTTTGAAAACTCAATTTCATTAGAAAAATATTTCAAAATTTTCAATAGTCAAAATAGTAAATCAAAAGGTTTAAATATAAAACATATAAAAATAATAATGAAATCAATATTAAATGGTTTAAATTATTTACATAATAATGATATTTATCATTCAGATTTAAATTTAAAAAATATATTAATTTCAGAAAATGATATTTCAAATTTAAAAATAATAAATTATGCAATAAAAATAAATAAAAATTCAATTCAAAATAATCCTTATTACTCATCACCAATAGTTGCTTTTAATAAAAGACCAACTTATGAAGATGATATTTGGAGTATTGGTTGTATTTTATTTGAATTATTTTGTGGGTATAAACCTTATTATGATTTAAATCCTTTTAATACTAAATGCTCACTTGCTCAATATATTACACCACTTGAAGAAGCTAATGATGATTTAAAAGATATTTTTTATGATAGAAAAAATAGAGTTGTTCTTGATTTTTTAAATAAATGCTTTAGAACTACTGAAGGTACTAGACCTAAAGTTGAAGATTTGTTGAAACATAAGTTTTTTAATTAAGTTTTTTTTTAATGGGATTTTGGGTTTATTTTTTTTTATTTATTTTTTGGTTTTTTTTAAATTTTCAATTTAAGTTTGTTAAAAATTTAATAATATTTGTTAAACTAAAAAAATGAAAATAAAAATTGATATATATTTAATAAAAAATATTCCATATTTATTTTAGTTATTTATTCCATTATTAACTTCAATTAATTTCTTCTAATATATATATTTTTTATGATACATATTAATGACTCATTCCCTAAAATGTTTTTGAATAATTTATATATATTTTTGAAGAAAAGAAACAAAATTGTTAAAAAATATTTTAAAAATATTAAATATAAATTAAAAACAATATCCATTATTTTTATGTATATATACAGTGATGTTAATTAAAAATAATATTTAATATTTTTTTAATAAATGAATAACAATATGATTAATTTTTGATTAAAGTTTAAAAAAAAATGAAGAATATAATATATATATTACTTTTATAATAATTACCAAAAAAAAAAAATTTTCCCATATTTTTTTATTTTATATTTTCAATAAATTAAATTATTACATTTTTTTATTTAAAATCCAAAGTTTTACCGTTTTTAAATTCAAATAATAATTATTATATATATACCTTTACTAAAAATCAAAATTAATAATTTTTATTTTTTTTTATTCTATATCTTTTTCAATACAAGATAAATCCCAAGCAAGATTACTTCTTTTACTCATTATACTTACATTAGTTGTTAAATAATTTCCTAAATCAGGTTTTATATTTGATAATACTGAAACATTTATTGTTTTATCATTTATATCTATTTCAGAATTTTCTTCTTTTTCTTTATTATTATAATTTAAATTTATTTTATTATTTTTTAATCTTTCTTTTATTTTTTTTAATTTATAAATTGAATTTTGTAATAATAAAATTTTATTTGAATATGATTTTATTATTGAATCATATTGATTTAATTTATTTAAATTTTTTTTTTGATTTGAATTAACTTTTGTTAATTGAATATTTTCATTACTTTTTAAATGATAATTTTCTTTTACTTCAGTTGTTAAATTAGAAAATAAAATTTTAATATCTGATCTTAAAGAATTTTTTCTTAAAATTAAATTTTCATTTTGAATAACATAAGCAATTACATTTATTTTTTTATAAAAATTTTTAATACCATATTTTCCAAATTCTTTTCTTACATATTTTTCAATTTCTAAAAATTTTTTATGAAATTTTTTTAATCTTAATTCTTTTCTAATATTATTTGTCATAAGTTCTTCATATTCTTCTTTATATGAATTTATATTTTCATTTTTTATTCTTTTATTTTCTTCTAATATTTGATTATTAATTAAAATTTTTCCATTAATATCTTTTTTCTTTTTAAATAATGTTATTTTTTTATCAAATAAATTTTGTAAATTTTTAAATTTTTGAATTAATTTATTTTTATCTTCTTCTTTTAAATTAATAGAAGGAAAAACTGAATTAATTAAATTTAAATTTAAATTCATAGTTTTATTTAAATCATAAATATAAATTTTTGGTTCAATTTTTTTTGATAATATTTTATCTCTATATGATTTAAATATATAACTTAATCCTTCACTTGAAAGAAGACGTTGAGATCGATAATTTGTTTCTTCTGTTATTTTTTGAGATATAGTTCTTTGTTTTAATGTAAGTCTAATTATTATAAAATTATTTTTTTCCTTTTACTTTGGAATTTGGATTTGTCTTTTTACTTGATTTATTTTTTTCATTTTTTATGAAATAAATAAATTGTTTTTTATATTTATTTATTTGTAAATATTTTGTATTGTAATTTAATAAAATAAATGAAATAAATGGTTATTTTAATAAAAAATGAATTGTAAAAATTCAAATTATAATTAAAAATGAATATAATAATTTTATTTCCTAATTTAATTAAAACTATTACAAATTGAAAAAAAATATATATTTCAAAAAATCAAATTATTAAATAAATGAATTATTTAAATATTATCATTAAAAAAATAAAAAATTATATATCTTAAAAAAATGACAGAAATGGAAATTGAAAACGATAAAAAAAAAACAACTGAAGAAATAAAAGACAAAATATCAAAATTATCAGGAACACAATTTCTCTTATTAAAAAATTTACAAGGTCTCCTAAACATAGTATTAGAAGAAATATCAGATTTTAAACAATCAACCCCAATGAAAGTAAAATCAATATCAGTATTATCATTTATTATTTCTCAATGTGGATTAAAAATTTCTCCAGAAACTTTTACAAAAAATGGAGGAATATTACAAAATATATATAAATATATTGATAATGAAGAAGAAATTTCAAAAAAATGTGATGAATGTTCAATTATAATTGGAAAAAGTACAGATCAAAATATTTTAATTCCATTAATAATAAAAACAATTAATGAAATGGAAACAAATATAAATTATCAACCTTTATATGTAAGAATAAAATTTTTAAGTAATTATCTTCAACAATTACCAAATATTAATAATGAAAATACAAAATTGATTTTAGATACTTTAAATAATCTTGATATTTTTAATATTGATGATCAAAATTACTCAAAAAAAATTTTAATAAGTTTATTTAATATATACAATTCAATAATAAATTCTCTAAAAGAAAATTGTACAAAATATCATGAATTAATATTTTTCCCTTTATTACTATTAAGTTCCCTTCCAGAAACATTTGAAATAAGAAATAATGTAATTTTCTCAATGACAACTTTAGCAAAAAATTGTAATTTATCAATAGAAGATTTATACTCATTAGAAATAGGAAATGTATTACAAAAATTTCAATCAACATATAAAAATTGGAAAAAAAATTCTCCTGATAGATTCGCTTTTGATATATATGTAAAATTAGCAGGAATATCATTAGAAAAACATTGGACTCAAGTTTTATTAATAATATCTCAATGTTGTGAAGCAGAAAAAGATATAGAAATGAGAATGGATATGATATTATTATTAGATAAAATAATATGTCAAAAAGAATTAAAAAATCAATTAAAAAATTATTCAGAATTTATTTTACCAGAAATTTTATTTCCAGCTTGTGTTTGGAGAGTAGGAAGACCAAATTATAAAGTAAGAAAAGGAGCAATGTTAGATATTATTCATATGTTTGATAATGAATTAATTGATAGTGATATTGTATTGAAATTTTTTTCTGATTTTAATTCAACTTTAAAAAGTACTTTAGAAGATGATTGGGATGCTGAATTAAGATATATTGCTTTACAATTATTAAAAAGTTTACTTTTAACTATTAAAGATACTATGAAATATGATCATATGAGTGATATGTATATTATGATATTAAAAAGATTGGATGATTCACAAGATTCTTGTAGAATTTTAACTTGTGAAATATTAATTATTTTTTTAAATATTGGTAAAAGATTACAATTAAGTGAAAGTATTTATGAATATATGATTAGTAATTCTTTTATTCATTTAGATGATCCTAATGAAAAAGTTAGAGAAGCTGTTGGGAAATATTTAATTGAAGCTGCGAGTTTACATACTAAATGTTTTTTAAAGATTTGTGAAAAAAATGAAAATTCGTTTACACATAAATCTAATTTTAATGAGGTTAAAGGAAAGGCTGAAGAAATTTTGAGTAAACAATAATATATAAATAAGGTTTATATTTTTTTTTTTTTTTGGATTTTTTTTATTTTTTTTTTTATTTTTTTAATTTATAAAAAATTAATGTTTATTTAAAATTAGTTGGAAATGGGAATATATTATTAATAAAAATTATAATAATAGTAATTAATATTAATAAAAATTTGAAAAGTTAAATAATAAAAATTTAATCTTTAATGTTTATAATATTTTTATATTTTTATTGTTTTTGTTTAAAAATTTTTTTTATTTTTAAAATTTAATAATTACTAATATTATTTTATTAATAAAAATGTTAACAAGTGATAATTTTTCTTTTCAAGAAACTTTTAATGATAATGATATAAATGATTTAAGAACTAAAATATCATATAATGATAAAACAATAAAAGAATTTGAAATACATCTTAGTTCTCTTTTATCAATTGTAAAAGAAACAGATTTGAATTATTCACTTCAAATTCAAAAAGGATTAGAAAAAATAAAATATTTAGTTGAAGATAATGTAACAAGTAAAAGATTATTATTTAAAGAATATAAAAAAGGAAAAGAATTAGAAAAAGAAAATAAAAAAATTGATAAAGAAATAGAAGAAAATAATAATATATTAAAAAATAATGAAAAAGGAAAAATTATTATTGAAAAACATAATCTTTTATCAAATATTAATACTTTAAGTAATGAAATTGATAAATTTTCTGAAATGAATAATCAATATATTAAAATAATTAAAATGAAAGATAATAATAAAAATTATAATAAATTAAGAAATCAAATTATTCAAATAAAGAAAGAAAATGAAAGTTTATTAAAAATAATTAATTCAGTTGAATTAAATAAAGTTTTTGAAATGGAAAATAAAAATAATAATATTTTCTCATGTATGGGAAATACACAAGATAATAGATATTCATATAATTTGTAATACATTTTTTTATAAATAATTTGTTAAAAAAATATTTTAATTATATTACAGAAAATTAATATTTTTATTTTTGATTATAGATTAATATAATTATTTTTGAATTATATATTTTTGAAAGATTATTTTATATTAAAATTGATTATCAAGTAAGGAAATTTTTTTTTTCTTGTTCATTTTTTTTCCTAAATTTATGAGTTTACATATTAATAAAACAATCATTATAAAAATTAATATAACATTAAAATAAAAAAATTCCAATAATCCTGTTTTTTTTTCATTTGTAAATAAATAAAAAATAATATATAAAAATCCAACTCTAATATTTAAAATTATAGATAAAATTGTAGTTGTATAAAATTTCATCAATTGAATAAAAGAATAATATCCCATACAACTTGAAACAAAACATTTTAATAAAAAAATAAGAAAATCATTATTTAAATTAATACTATTATCAAATGGAAATTTAATAAAAGAATTAATACATGCAAAAATAATAGGAAAAAAAAACATAATAAAACATCCTGAAAAACCAGTTAATTCATTTAAATCAATATAATAAAAATATTTATTCATTTTTTTCTTATAAAAACTTATTAAAATACTCATTAATAAAATATATAATGAAATAAATATTATTCCTAATATATCATTTTCAATTATTTTATTAAATGGAACAATAAAATGAAATGTTATGAAAATAGAAACACAAAAAAAAATATTAAAAAATATTATTAAAAAGTTTAATAAAGATAATTTTATTCCTCTTAAAAATAATTTTAATAATAAAATAAAAATTGACATTAAACAAATTGAAATATTTTGAAATAAAGGTATTAAATAAAAACTAGAAAGATTAAATAAAGTTTGTGAAATAAAAAAAGTAACACCAATAAAAATTGCAAATTTATAAAAAGAAGAATAATAATAATAAAAAACTTCATAAAATTGTTTTTCCATAAATTCAGAAAAATTTTCTTTATATTTTTCTAATAAATTATTTCTTGATTCTTCATATTCTTCATCTTCATCAAATTTTTTATGATTAATAATATTTTTATTTAATGAATTAAATATAAATGATATTGGGATAAAAATTGTAAAAATTGAAGTTTGAAAATAAGATGATATAAATGGAGAAATATTAAATGAATTTATTTTATAATAAATTGAAGAATAAATTGAACTTATCATAAAAATTATTAACCAAATTAATCTATAATTAAATTCTTTTTTATAATTATTTGTTCCTTCATTTTCATCATCCATTTAATTAATTAATAATATTATTTTTAAAAAATTAAAATTTAAATTTTTTATAATTTTTAAATCTATTCATTATAGTTTTTGTAAATGATAGAGGTTACAGAAATTGTTGATAAAATTTTAAATGATTTTTTAAAGGATAATAAAATTAATTATAATTGTAAAAAAGAATATTATCCAAAATATTATTTTAAGGATAATTCAAATGAAGATGAATTAAAAATAATTAAATATCTTTATGAAAATTTAATAATCGATAAAAAAAAATATGGAAATTATTCGATTTCATTTACTTTTAATTATTTTGAATTGAATTTTTATGATGAAAGGTCGGATTTTAAATTTTATTATGAGAAATTATTTAATTATTATATTAATGATTATAAATCATTTTATTTATTTCTAAATCAATTTTATCAAATAATAAATAATAATAAAGAAAAAATAAATTTATGGAATTTTGAATCAAAATATAATAAATTTAATAAAGATGATAAAATATTTTTTGGAAATTATATTTCAAGTTTTTTTTATAATCATAACTTATTTGAAGAAGAAACTTTTTATAAAGAATATACTCAAACTGAAAATATAATTAAAAATTTTATGTTACTTGAGCCTAATAAAGATATATTTAAAAAATTTGATATTATCTATAATATTTTAAATTCAGAATTATCAAAAAAAAAGTTTTTATCTTTTTCAAATATTAATTGTTCAAAATTATTTTTTAATACTTTAAATGGAATAGAAATTCATATTTGTTCTACTTTAAATAAAATCAAAGATTATATTTCATATATAAAAGAAATAAAAAATTTAGATAAAAATATAATGATATATTTTTATGTTAATGAATTTAATAAAGATATTTGTGAATTATTAAATAATAATGAATTTAATGTTATTTTTACTGATAAAAATACTAATTGTATTACTAAAAAAAATAATGAATTTTGGTTTTTAATTAATGAAAAAAATTCTATTGATAATTTTCTTGATTGTAATTTAAAGGTTTTAAAAGAAAATGAAATTAATTTTTCTTTCTTAAAAATTGGTTTTCTCGATAAATATAATGGTCATATTATTAAAATAAATGAGAATATTTTCAATTTAGAATTTTATAAAAAAATTTCTGGTATGAAAACTTTTATTTCTTTTGATGAATTTAATGATGATAATATTAAAAAAAATTTTGAAATTTTAATTAAATCAAAAAATTGTTCTTTATCTTTTATTATATTTAAAAATGAATATGAATTAGTATCAAATGTTTTAAAAAAATATTTTGATAATTCACCTATTCAAGATTTAAATAAAGATATATTATATATAGGAAAATATAATTATTTATTTTATTTAATTGAAAATAATTATAGTTCAATTATAGATATAATTTATTTAAAAAAAGATTTAAATAATCAAAATAATGAAAAATTAAATAATTATATTAAAAGAGATTTTTATGAATTTCCATGTAATCAATTATATATTATTAAACAATTAAATGAAAAAATTCCACAATTTAAAAAAATTATAATTTGTAAAAAAAGAAATTATAACAGACTTTTAAATAGTTTTTATATTTTAAAAAAAAAATTACATTCACTTTATAAAAAGACAATATTATTAAATATATCTAAATTTCTATCTCAAAAAGTAATAATTAAAATAGAAAATTAAAAATATATTTTTAATTTAACACTTATTTTAAATTAACAAATAATATATTTTTTTATTTAATAAAACAAATATAATTTTTTTATCTAACTAAAATTTTATTTAATTATAAAAATCATAATTTTACATCAATAAAAATTATAAATTGAGAATAAAATACAAAATCTTATAATTTTATTTCTTTTTATTATATATAATCAAAACTAATTATGTTTCAATTTTATATAAGAAACATATTTTATGAAGTTTTGTTATTAGTAAAACTTTCATTTTTTGTTAGATTTATTTTCGATAAATATGGATTTTTTTTATTAAAACTTACTTTATTTAATTTTACTTTATTAACAATTTTAGAATTATTTATTATTAAATTTGAATCTGTATTAATTTTTTTATTTAAAGATTCATCTATACAAATAAAAATTTTTGATAAAGTTTCACAATTAATTTCATAACTTAAATTCCTTTCACTCATTTATTTTATTTTTATCTTTTTTATAATATATAATTAAACATAAATAATAATTTAATTTAAATAAAAAAATTAATTTTTTCTAATAAAATTAATGGAACAAGAAAATAAACAACAAAATTTACAAGAAATAATATCAAAAGATCCAATGTTAATACAATATCACAAATTTAAAAATGAATTTATAAAAAATGAAATATTATTAGGAGTAAAATTTAATAAAAACATAACAAATTTCTTTACAAAAATATTAAAATCTCACAAAATTCCATATAAAAATTTTAATCCAATAAAACATAGTAAAAACTCAAATGAAAATATATATATAACAAAATATCAAATAAACGAAAAAGAAACCTTAATAAAATTAATAGAAAATTCCATATCAGATGAGAAGAAAAAAAATGAAAATATAACATATGAAATAACAGAAGAAAATATAACATTAACAACAAAAAATTTTACATATGAACAAATATTAAAAAACTTTTTCGAATATGAAAATGAAACAAATATAAAAAATATCCCAAGTGGATTTGAAATAATAGGAAAAATAGCTCATATGAATTTAAAAGAAGAATATTTAAAATATAAATACGTAATAGGTGAATTAATATTAGAAAAAAATCCATCAATAAAAACAGTAATAAACAAAATAGGAAAAATAGAAAATATTTATAGAACATATAATATGGAAATTTTATCAGGAGAAGAAAATTATTTTGTAGAACATAAAGAAGATTCAATAATATTTAAATTTGATATAAGAAAAACATATTGGTGTTCTCGATTACAAAATGAAAGAAGTAGAATATTAAATTTAATATCAAAAAATAATATTTTATTAGATGCATTTTGCGGAGTCGGCCCTTTAAGTTTAAGAGCTTGTAAAAAAGGAATTAAAGTTTTTTCAAATGACTTAAATCCAGATTGTTATAAATATTTAAATGATAATATAAAATATAATAAAATTAATAAAGATTTGATTAAAACTTATAATATGGATGCAAGAGAATTTATTAAAATTTTTATTGAAAAAAGTAAAAAAATTATTAATGATGATGATGATAATTTAGATAATAATTTCCCTTATGATATTCATATTGATCATATTTATATGAATTTACCAAAAGATGCTATTGAGTTTTTAAATGTTTTTATTGGTTTATTTAAAGGATGTAAAGAAAGTGTTTATAATAAAAATAATTTACCTATTGTTCATGTTTATGGTTTTGCTAAAAGTTGTGATAATCCTATTGAAGAATTAAAAGAAAGAATTTCTAAAGCTTTTAATTTAGATTTTAAAATTTTTAAAGAAAAATGTGAAAGTGATATTTTAAATATTGAAAATGTTAGAGATATTTCTAATAGGAAAGTTGTTTATTGTGTTGATATGAAAATTCCATATATTGTTGCTTATGGGTTAAATAAATAAAATTTTTTTTTTATTTTTTTTTTTTTTTTTTTTA
>Ga0256407_10008489_pt1 | contig 15041 bp, 14 predicted proteins | sample RumenRJG_04DNA_FD_193489 | JGI IMG/M metagenome (GOLD analysis project Ga0256407, IMG submission 193489) | Bovine rumen microbial communities from Lethbridge, Alberta, Canada - RJG_04 | ecosystem: Host-associated > Mammals > Digestive system > Stomach > Rumen | place: Canada: Alberta... | reverse complement strand
ACCCTATAATGTTGTCCTTAATGGTATTGACGATATACCTCACATCATCGTCACTAACATAAGGCCCCGCCGGCAGGCACATCCCTATCTTGAAGATGCCTTCTGACACACCATTCACGTATGCAGGAGCATCCTTATAGCAAGGCTGCTTGTGCATGGGCTTCCAGACAGGACGCGCCTCAATCTGCGCCTGATCGAGTGCCACACGCATGGCCTCTACATTAGCATTAGGTTCGCAATCGGTATGAGCAGACGCTGCCGCATGGATGACACCAGCTGCACCACCTACAGCACCCGTCACGATGGTCTTATAGGCATCCTCCTGCCCCTTCACCTTCACATTCTCATCGATGGTGATGGTACACAACCAGTAGTTTGAATCATAGTCACCATTATTAGGCTGTGAGTGAACGTGAACACCCGACACATCCTTCAGCAGCTCCTCATACATCTTCTGCACATGCTTATGGTGAGCAAGGTGGTCATTCACCACTGTCATCTGTCCACGACCGATACCAGCGCAGATGTTCGACATGCGATAGTTATATCCTATCTTCTCATGCTGGTAGTAAGGATAGCTCTCACGATACTGCGTGGCATACATCATAATCTCGCGCCACTCGTCATCGTTAGCTGTAATAAGTGCACCGCCGCCAGAGGTCGTAATCATCTTGTTACCATTGAATGATAGTACGCCATACTTACCAAACGTACCAAGCGTCTGCCCTTTATAGCGGCTTCCGAATCCCTCAGCAGCATCCTCCACTACGGGAATTCCATACTTGTTTGCAATCTCCATGATGCGATCAGCCTTGTACGGCATACCATACAGCGCCACAGGCACAATAGCTGCAGGATACTTACCTGTCTTAGCCTTACGGTCCTTGATAGCCTCCTCCAGCAATTCTGGATCAATGTTCCAAGTATCAGGCTCCGAATCCACCAGCACAGGCGTAGCCCCCAGATAAGTCACAGGATGCGTAGAAGCACAGAACGTAAACGACTGTACAATCACCTCGTCCCCAGCCTTCACGCCAACCGCCAATAGTCCCAGATGCACCGCCGCCGTCCCCGACGACAGCGCCACCACCCGCTTTTTCAGATCTGCGTGATCATTCCTATCTGCGTTCTCTGCGTGGTTGACGAAGGCTTCCAAGTCAGCCTCAAACCCATTCACATTCGGCCCAAGGGGCACCACCCAATTGGTATCAAATGCTTCCTTAACGTACTTCTGTTCCATTCCGTCCTCGCTCATGTGAGCCAGACAAAGGTATATCCTTTTTCTCTCAGACATAATTCTATAAATTAATCTTTCATTTTACTACTTTCAAATAAATTGCAAATCCACACAAGTGCAGGTCTCGGATCCTTGAGATTTATCAACATATGCCTATCTGCAGTGCAGAACTCCCAAATCCATTTAAACGGGTTCATTTTACCATATAAAACACTCGCTCGAAAGTCAGGAAATTCCGTCATGCCGGTAAAATAATCTTTCTTCAGAGGAAGACTCTCAGGTAAATCATCCTTGGCCTCACCAACCAATCGGCACCATTCTGCTGGCAGATTAACGCCAGGCGTTAACTTGTAAATAGCGCCATCCACCCTGAAGTTTATCTCCATGAAATAGAGAATGCCATCTTCTCCCAACAGGAATTCGACATCAAAAAGTCCCTCATACCCTATTTCCTTAATCATAGAGATACATTTTTCTCGTATCTCCTGATACCCCTCTCTCTTAAAGATGCCATAATATCCATAAGCCCCATCTGGAAAGCGGCTAATCTCGTCATGATAATCTATATATACCTTCCCTTTCAGAGACATCCCGAAGAAATCGATTTCCTGCTTTTTCTTTATATAGGTCATGACAAGATATCTGTCAGACAGAATTGTTGTCTTTTTAGCTTCTAAGTCTTTCTTGTTCCAACAGATCCCCTCATCATTCTTTCCTCCTTCAACAGTGCTTACACTTTTAGTAAAAACAGGATAATTGATTGAATCCGGAATAGCCTCGTCTTTTGACAGTTCTATGGTCCATGGGACGACTAAACCATGCTTTCGAGCCATTATGGCCATTTTTCTCTTGTCCATCCACGAAGCAATAGCTCCTTGCCGGCCTGCATTCATCAGAATAAACTTATCTTTCAGTTTATCTAAATGCATATCAACAAGATAGGCAGGAACATCAGGAATAGTAAAGAGAACAGGTTTTTCGTCATTAGGACAAGAATAGTCATTCATAAGAAATGACAAAATGTCATCAGCAGTTTTAAACAATCTTCCTTTACTGACATATTTGCTTGCCAATAAGAAGTTGCCATGTTCACCATAGCAATAGCATTCTGGTCTTATTCCTGCCTCTCCAAGACTTCTTATAAGTCCCAGGCCAGGCCAGGCATCACAGCAAAACACAACAGCCGTTTTAAATTTCATGAGGTTATTCTTCGCTATCTTTTCTGAACACTAAGAACTCATCATAGTTCCTGATATAATCCGCCTTTTGATAAACTTCACTCGCCAGTACCATACATACAGCACCAGAAGAGAAATCTTCCAAATCTCTCCATAGCCCTGGTTTCACATATAATCCCTGATAAGGTCTGTTTAAAAAGAATGAACGTTTACTCTTACCATCATCTAACGTCACAGTAAATGAACCTGATGCAGCAATGATTAATTGTTCCAAATCCCTGTGCGAATGAGTTGGTAGAGAAATTCTCCATTGTGCGCCACAGACCAGCAGGAATATACTGGCCATAGTACGAACGGTTCAGTTCAAACTTCTTCTGGCGCTCACCATCATCCACAACAACATCAAAGGCTCCCGAGAGGGCTATTACTACTTCCTGATTATCCTTAAATGCGTGTCCTCCACGATCTTCACCTCCAGGAACATCATAAATCCAATACGTTCTTTCTATCTTAAAAGGGATATGATTATTCTGCTCTACAAAGGACAGATTTCCTCTAGTATCCAAGAACTTAGGCAGTTCAATTGTTTTTACGTCTTTTATAGTTGCCATAGTTTGTTCACTCTTTATCGAAAAAATAGTAACAAAAAAAGACCTACAATGCGAAATCAACACCCGCTACTATACGAGGGTTATCTTTAAAGAAGTCATTCCCCCACAGGTAAATATTAAACTTTCCTATGCTATAATAAGCACCTACAGCCAAATCCACATCTTGGTCAAACTTCCAAGAATGAATAGCTCCTATCATCGGGGTTATACTGTTCTTTCCTGCTTTGAAAGTATACCCCAGATACTCCCAGTTAGTATAGGTATTGTCAGCATCCTTATTAAGTCCAAACCAGGTATTTGAGCACCAGAACAACTTTCCATCTTTGGTTATCTGGCCATTCATATAAATTGCTCCCGTGGTATAGCTATACTTAAAACTGTCATTCAGATTAAAAGAAGGAGTAACCTGAGCACCAATACCAAACCAAGGGTTAATCTTTAAACCATAGCGTACCAGGAATCCCCAATAGGCAGAACCAACACCTGTATAGATATCAGTACCTGCGGCAAAATTATCACCTATTCCATACTGGAAACAAGTATAGGTTTCCTGTGCGTTTATACCCGGACGTACCTTTAGAGAGGTATATCCATACAATTTCCCATCACCCACGGTTCCTGCAAAATAAGGAACCTGTGCAAATACCTCTAATGATGAAATAACTATCACCAATGATAACAGAATTCTTTTCATTTTGTTTCAAGGATGTATTAATGGTTTCTTATAGTTGCTATCTCCTGTCTCCTTATGGTCATCAGAATGCTTGTGGAAATACCATAAAGCAAGAGTGATTACAACAATTCCGACCGCTATCAAGAAAACAAGAGGAGTGACCATAATTATTACTCTTTATCTTTTTTCAACTCTTTCACCAACGCTGGCATCATAGCTATCATAATAATCAAGAACGGCAGTGTGGCTGCAATAGAAATGGTCTGCAACGGCTTCAAACTACCGGCAGAAAGCAGGATGTAAGCAATGGCTGCTACAACTATACCCCAAATAACCTTTTTATAAGTAGGCGGTGTAATGCTTCCATTAGATGTCATTACGCTCAGGGAATATGTTGCGCTATCTGCAGACGTGATAAAGAACACGCCAAGCAGCACGACTATCATCATAGAAATGATTTTGCTCAATGGATAATTCTGAAAGACAATGAACACAGCTGTCTCAGGCGAAGCGATTAGCTGCTGAACGTTTTCCAAACTCCAGCCCTGCACCGTACTGAGTGCTATGGCACTGAATACCGACAACCAAACGATGGTGAATAGTGTAGGAACCAATACCACTCCCATAATAAACTCACGGATGGTGCGTCCTTTGGAAATTCTGGCCACAAACATACCTACAAACGGTACCCATGCCACAAACCAGGCGTAGTAGAACACGCGCCAGTTCATTACCCAGTCGTTATCACCAAAGGCATTAGTCATAAACAGATCTTTGAAGAAATACTGGATATGCTGTCCTACGCTATTGGTCAGGTTATTCAGGATGGTAACCTTTGGTCCAACGCAGAAAGCAACGACCAACAGGGCCAGAGCCAAGTATGTATTGAAGTTGGACAGGAATTTAATACCCTTATACACACCGGAAATAGCACTTATGATGAATACCAATGTGATAAAGATAATAATCCACATGATAGTTTCCTGAGTCTTGGGGATTCCGAATAGATGCTCCAAACCGCCACAAATCTGGCTTACACCTAGTCCAAGTGAGGTGGCCACACCTGCAAATGAAACCACCACGGCAAAGCCATCGATAAACCTTCCGAACCATCCATCGGTTCTTTTCTCCCCTACCAGCGGAGTCAGCAGGTTACTGAGTTGTGCATTCTTTCCCTTGCGAAACTGGAAATAGGCAATACCAAGACCAACCACGGCAAAGCACACCCACTGCGTGATACCCCAGTGCAGGTAGCAGGTACGAATGGAAAAGTCTATCGCCTCCATTGTTCCAGGTTCTATGCCCATCGGTGGTGCCGCATAATGTGACAGCGGCTCTGCAATACTCCAGAACACAAGCCCAATACCGGTACTTCCGCAGAAAAGCATTGCATACCAGCTAAAGTTGCTAAACTCAGGTTTGTCATCATCCTTACCAAGCTTCACTTTGCCATACTTACTCATGGCAATCCACAGGCAAAAGCCTATAAAGGCGACTATAGAGAGAATATAAAGCCAACCAAAATAGTGGCTCACCCATGACATCAACGCGCTAGACCATTCTGCCAGAGTACTGCTAAATACAGCACCAAAGATGATAACGCCAATCGCTATTAACAGGGTACATAGGAATACTCCATTCTCCATGAACCATTTTCTCAAATTATTCATGAAGCTAATCCTATTTACCCTCTAACCCTTCTTGATATACTTTCTTCAGATAGTCGAAATCTGTATATTTTATCACGGTATCTTCGCCCTTCTCGTTATAGAAAGCTACTTCCTTGTTAACTTTGTCAATCAGATCACACATTTCGTCAATGGTGTCTGTCGTAAAGGAAATGTTAGCCAGTGGACGGTATTTTACGATGGTGTCTCCTATCTGATGAAGACATTCTACAAACACACCTGGTGTATTCTCCATGACATCCAGGCCTTTTATCTCTGTGAGAATGCCTTCCTTGTTTGTCCATAATTCCAAACCACAACCACATTTTTTATAAGCATGCTCTTGTGAAGGAGGCAAATCTTCTATACGGCTCTTTTTACCACAAGCCATGTCCACCAGTTCCTTGACAATGTCATAGTTGAGCATATCCCTATAGGGCATAAACATCTGATCCCCGTCGAGTCGGTAGCCCATCTCTATAATATAAAAATGTCCATCCTCATCTAACATGGCCTGAACCCAAGCATAGCCCTCCTTACAGCCTACACGCTTCAGGACTTCCAGTATTTGTGGATTTATCTCCTTAATATATTGTTCTACATGATTAGATACAGTTGTGGTTACCGTATAGCAGTTCTTCGGTTCTCCCGGTTGTGCATACATGGCATTAAGGGCAAGCAGCCTGGGTTCACCATTCGAAAAAGCATAAGAACTATACCATTCTTCACCGTGAAGCATACGCTCCACTATCATCTTACTACTCTTTGAAACAGAACGTGCATATTTCCATGCATCTATTAATTCCTGTTTATTATGACAGTAACTTACTCCTCTGTTACCGCTCATGTCAACAGGCTTGACGACAACGGGGAACTGTACTTTGTCTAATTCCTCGTCTGTCAACGCATCTGTCAAGTAGTAATCTGTTGCTACAGGAGCACCTACTTCTTTACAGAGTTTCTTGAAGTCTTCTTTGTCACGACTGTAATGCCAGGCTTCAGGAGTACAATAGCATGGGAATCCCAACCGTTTGCATAACTCCATGCACACTTCCAGACAGAACTCGCTGATACCGCAAATTACTGCAGTTACCCCCTCTTCTCTACATTTCTTCTCTAAGAGGTCTATTTCCCCCGTGTTTATCATCCAGTACTCATCAGCAATGAGTTTAGCTACTGATTTCTCCGGCTCACGGGGGTCTGTGACAATTGTATATATTCCTTTTGACTTCGCATATTTCACCATCTCACAACTAATCGAGCTGGTGCCTAACATTAAGAGCTTTTGTTGGACTCTATGTGGGTTTTCAGTTGAGCCTTTAATTAATTTTTCTGTCATGTCTTCTATTTTTGGTTTATTATCTTTCGAATAATACATCATAAAATTCGTGTTATACCCATCATTATGCACAAGCGATTGTAGTTCTTTTGTTACTTCATTTTTCCAATACAGCCAGTCATACTGCTCACACTTGTCGAAAATGGGTTTCAGATAAGAAGTCTGTTCTGTTACGAAATAGACACCTGCATAGTGATGCTTCAATGACTTCACATCCACTCCTTTAAATTCATCAAGGGCTACTTCTATTATTCCCTTGATATAAGGAAAACCTGTGCTCAGTTCAGTCAAAGGATAGGCAATATGGTCGCCACCAGGCCGTGCATTGAACTCAATCAAATACACCTTCCCATCTATGATTTTTATCTCAGTATGGCAAGGGCCGTTTGTTACACCAATTGCCGTTAATCCCTCCGTCAACACTTTGCGAATAGTTTCCTTCGTGTCATCAGTAATAGCAGCAGGCTGCTGATGCCCTAACTCCACGCAATGGGGAGGTCCGGAACTGATTTTCTCTGTAACTTGAATAATGCAGTGCCGCCCCTTATAGGAAAGGCTTTCCACGGAATATTCCTTGCCACCTTCGAGGAACTGCTCCACAAGTATATTCTCAATCGGACCGGCCTCTTGAGCATATTCAAAGCTCTGTTTAAGTTCCTCATCATTACGTGCAACGCTGATTCCTCTCTTGCCTCCAAGAGAAGTCGGTTTAACTATAACAGGATATTGGACATCACGTAGTTCTGTGATGTTTTTTACTTCTTGATACCAAGGCTGATACAAATCTTGAATACCAGCGCAGAGTTTCCTATTTCTTACCTTATCAGTAATCTGTTCAGATATTTCATAGTCAATACCATTTAGATGCATTTTCTTTGCCACATAGGCGGCCACAGGAATCGTCAGCTCCGTGGTAGCGACAACTCCATTGACACCTAAATTCCTACACACATCAAGGACATGCTCTTTCTCCTTGATACTGATGTCGTGAAAATAATCTACAGTTTCTCTCGCAATAGCATGCTCATCAAAAGAGAAGCAGTGGGTTTCCACTCCCATCTCTTTGGCATTCTTACCGAATATCCATGCCATTCGGCCAGAACCGATGATAGCAAGTTTCTTTTTCTTCATTGTATTGCCAAAATAACTTCTAACATTCTTTTCATATCCTCCTTACCATACCGCTGGTCTATCGGCAGCATCAGTATTTCATCATACATCAGTTTAATAGTATCGTTGATTAACAGTTCTTTTGTATGAACTGGCCAAAGTACTGGAGCATATATCTCATTCTGAGCAAGACGTCTTTGAAATTCAGTTCTTTCTTTAACATATATAGGAAAGAAAAGAGGGGCGCATGTAAGTTCATCTAAGCTTCTTTCAACAGGGACACAAATACTTCTATTTGATAATTGTTCGTAAAGATATCGATAGTTATCACTACGTTTTCTCTTCGTCTCCTCAACATCTATTTCATTCAATAGTGAAGTCGATAAAACAGAAATCTTATGTGGTACTATTTCTCCAGAAATATGACTGATTGCAAGATTGCCTACACGTCTTGATATTTCCTTTATGTTGTTATCTCCTGTTTTATGAAATGTACCCCTCAAATACATAGCATCAGACATTGACTCTACAAAAGCTACATTCTCTTGCATTTCATGATTATTATCCAAGCTCCCTATCATAAAAGCGCCATCAGGGATAGGGAACCACTTACGATAACTGCCAACGAAGTAATCAAATATGGAAGAATGTTGTTTTGAAAAAACACATTGCGTTAAATCCTCAATCAGGACACATCCGTTGAGTTTCAACACTCTTAATCCTTCCAATTCTTTTTCGTTCAAGTCTGCACCATAATAAGGATGCGCGATGCAAAGAGTGGGTTGGAATGATAAAGCCTTTGCAGTAAGATCTTCTATATCTATTCTTAATTGCTTGCTGATGTTATAATACTCAATATCCCATCCTTCTTGAAAGAATGGATCAAGCACAGTCTGGCAGGTATATGCAGGAATCAACACTTTCTTAGTCGAATTCCTATACCTCCTAGCTATTACAAGCAATGCTTCTCGACAAAGAGAAAAATAAGTCGCGCCACTTCCTGCCATTTTCATAGGAGAGCATTCCTTCTTTTCTAATGTCGGGATAGAATAAATACTGCCTATTTCCTTCATATTACTCTGTCAAAAATTTCTTCGCTTTCCAGAATAATTGGCTCAACATCCACATCTCTCAGAAAGATGTAGGGTTTCTCATAGTGATAGTATGGCGCACGTTCTACACGGTCTGCATTGCCATCCTCCATAATCTTGATGGTGTCCTCAATGAGATCAAAACCGACGTGAGCCATCACCCCAGCGTATGCCATGTGGCGAATGTTCACCTCTGTTACTTTCATATTGCCGTTCTTGTCTTCCTTCAAGTCAAATGACAGGATGCCATGAGCAGGAACACCAAGCATCTTTTCCAAGTACTTGATGCAGCGGTCACAGAACTCATTGATTCTGTCTTCATTCAGAAAACGGCCAAAGGCAGTGTTTCCCGTCACATGCGAAGGGGCGGTGTTAGCCATCACATATTCAGCACACTCCAATGCAGCACCTTTTACATACTCACCATTATAGTAAAGCATTTCATTTGCCAAATGGCGACCAGTCAAGAACTCCGAAACGGTAAACTCAGGAATACGGCTATTGATAAACAACCAGCTCTTATAACTGCTAAGATCTTCAAGTTTCAAAGAGCCAAGACCACCGGTTCCTTCTGTAGCACGAATCCAACAGGGGAATCCGATTTCCTTTTCTACATCTTCAAAACGAGGATTCTCTTGGGTCACTTTTATGGTTTTCGGAATAAAGTCTGTACCTTCCAGCAGGTCGGCCATAATGCTCTTGTCCTTCAGCGAGACACTGAGCAGTTTGCTTCCCATGAACACAGGACACGGATAACGTCCATTTTTCTCATAATAGTCACCCCATTCCACAATCTCGCTCTCTGGCTGTACGAAGGCATAGTCAATGTTCTTCTCCTTTACCAATTTCTCAATAAAGGGGAAATAGGCTTCGTCTGTGCAACGAGGACAGACATAGTATTCGTCCAGCAGCCCTTTCATAAAGAAGCCCACAGCTTTTTTGTTCACATCTACGCCTATCAAGTGATAGTCAGGGTGGTTCTCACGGATGATACCTGTTATTGAACGAGGTGTCAGACCTCCTATTCCTGTAATAAGTATTGTTTTCATATTACCACTTTATATTATATTTGTTCATTATTTCTTGCATTTCCTTTTTTGCAGCGTCTATTTTATCCAGTCTTCCTTCTTTGGTCCATTCATCACTTCGATAATTATTGAAGTGAACCACGCCACTGGTTTCAACGCCTACATCTTCTCGCTTCAATACCTTATAAACTGTTAGCCAGAGTATCTTTAAATCTAACATAAGTGACAGGTTCTTTACATATTCAATATCATATGTAAGTTTCTGGCCCCATGTTACACTTTTACGCCCATTCACCTGTGCCCACCCGGTTATACCAGGCAACACATCGTGTCGATGTTGTTCCTCTTCATTGAAATATGGCTTATATTCAATAGGAAGAGGACGAGGCCCAATAAGAGACATGTCTCCCTTAAGCACATTAAACAGCTGCGGCAGTTCATCCATTGAAGTAGAGCGGACAAAACGACCGACCTTTGTCAACCGCTGTGCATCAGGTAAAAGTTCACCGTTATCACCGCGTTGGTCGGTCATAGATTTATACTTGTAGATTTTAAAAAATCTACCATTCTTGCCTATACGTACTTGAGTAAAGAACGCTCCCGCCCCTTTATTGGCGAAGTGCAACCATATCGTCACCACTAACAATATCGGTGAGATACATATCAGTGCAATGAGCGAAATGCAAAAATCCAGCACCCGCTTGAAAAAATGTTTATACATATACTAAATATTCTCTATTCTTTTAACAATCTCTTTATATGTTTCTCTACGGTCGAACTTCTCTCTGCCAAGTCTGCGTGCCATAGCACCCATTTGTTTTCTCAATTCTGGATCTTTAGCCAACTTTATCAACGCGTCGGCAACATCCTGTGCATTTCCTACACGACAGTTTATTCCGCACATATATCTATCAACCAGTTGCCTGTATTCCAAATTTTCCTGAGTGCTAACTACAGGAAGGCCCGCCAAGGCATAGTCTCCTACCTTATTGGTAATACTCTGTGCCGCACCTTTAACAATAGGGTTGATTAAGATGTCACTACTACACATTCTAGCCACCATCTCAGGGTAAGGAAGGGAACCTGTAAAGATTGCACCGATTCCTTTCTCTTTGGCATAATTCTCGAACTCCTCTTTCAAAGGGCCGCCACCCATTACCAAAAATTGCATGGGGGGTATATCTTTCTGCTGATTATAGATAGCGACTGCATCAATAGCACATTTCAAGTCATAGCTATATCCCAGAGTCCCTATATAGCATAATTGTAGCAAGCCTTCTGGTTTTTCTACAACTTGCGAATCACGTGCCTCATCAAACAGAGCACCGTCATTTCCTAAGAAGACGCTCACTCCTTTGGCATTCTTTCTGTTTACCTCTAAAGCCCGGTTCATGTAAGTTTCAGAAACAGCCACAACAACGTCAGCTGCCCGATAAGCCCTATTGATATACCATGCTATTGGTTTGAAAGCCTGTTGAAGCAATTTGTTTTTGATAGCCAATACAAACGCCTCTGGCCACAAATCCTGAACATCAATAATATACTTGATGCCATTCTTCTTGCAGAACTGTGCTGCCCTAACATTTGCTGTAAGCGATGGTATAGCACTATAGATAACATCCGGTTTGAGGATGCTCTTAAGGTACTTCTCAACATTACGACCCCATACATAATGACTCCACAGGCGCTTCAGACTGATATTATTGGGATAGCCTGGTTCATGTAACGTTGTTATTTTTGTTTTATATGCTTCTTGCTTGACAGATCCTTCTGCACGATGCTGTTTAAGACCATGGTCAAAGTCAGAAACTATCATTTCTACATGATGTCCCCTCTCACAAAGCATTTCGCCAAGATAAAGGAAACGCCCCTTAGCCTTCCCCCCATCAAGATTAGCAGGGAAATTTGCTATAATAACTATTTTCATTGTGCAATTTTTACTTGTTCTAACCTTATTCCCATCCTAAATTTCCACCACTGATGCCATAACAGATAAAGTGGTGCTATCATCACTTGCGAAGAAAAATATTTTAAATAGCATATATTTGATGTAATCATGTGAGTCCAAACGTCTATACTATTGTGTTTTTTCTTTTCTCCATAATGAAGGGTTTCTTTCATTAGTGCTTTCCCTAAACTCTCATTTGGATTCACTAACAATAGTTCTTCTTCCATGCCGTAAACAGTCTTCATTATCCACATGATTCCACTCGCAAATTTCAGCAGCCTGTCCTTTAAGAATACAGCTTTTATATCCTTTTTTCTTAAAAAAATCAACTACATCTATAATTCGTTTGTCTACTTTAGTATTTTGTATTTTCATCTTTTACCACCCACCTCACGACTTCTAACGCAAGTTTGTAGTTCATGTCGCTTAATATCTTTGTCATTTGAAGAAATAATCCTTCTTTCCCATTCTTCCCGCAAGATAGTCTTTCGTTGCTTCTGCAAATGAATTTAGTTTCTTTAATGGTTCGTCCTCATACCTGATAACCATTAATAGATGTCTGGTAGTCTGTGCAACATTCAGAAACCATTTCTTGGGTCCTTTGTACCATTTGTTATTAAAGTAGAAACGATTTCGAAATAGGTAATAATGCCGAAGATCGTTATGGCTAGAACGAGATTTCCCTTTTTTTTCTCCAAGCTGTTGGTGAAGCACCGAAGGATGATACATTAAAATTTTATACCCTTTTGTCGTCAGCTGCCAACATAAATCAATTTCAAACTTATCAATAAAATAATTATCATCATATTTCAACCGTTCTTTCTTAACTATGTGCAAATTGACAAATGCCCCTGAGGTTATGACCCATCTCTTTTGTTCAACAATTGAATCTACTTTTTGGACATTATACCCATAATCAATAAAAGGTGCAACTATTCCTGTATCATCAATATTTACCGACTTTTCAATATAGTTGCATATACTAACTATATCTCCATGCAGAAAAGAGCTATCTTGATCAAGGGTACAAAGAAAATCATAGTCATCGCATCGGCTTATGATAGAATTGAACGCAAAAGGAAGTCCTTTATTAAACCCTTCTGATAGTAGGACGATCTTTTCTCCCTCTGGATATTCTGGTTTTATATAATCAGGCTCAGAATTGTCAAAGAGGAAAATCATATCAAAAGAACTCTGCAAGTCAGATATTCTGGAAAGTTGTTCTTGTGTCGGATTATATAATGTTACTCCAGCTGCAAATTTCATAAGCTTAATCTAAATTAAGTATTTGAATCTGATGGTCAATCTCATTCGCATATCGACTTGCAACAGACTTATTCTTTATGAATTTTTTAAGGAATGTAATAAACGACTTCGGAATACTGAATCTGATTTTCCGTTTAATGACCGTTGACAATGGTAACTCTGGCCGTTTTGTTTTCAACTTATATCCTATTCCTTCGTAATACCTCACAATCTCTGGTATCATTTTCCCTTGTAGTGCACCGTGTTTTAATCCAAGGAAATTAGATTTGTCTACCTTGCATTTTGAGAGAAACTTTTCAGTATGAGCCTTCGGTGACTTAATGTAAACGCCCTCGAAAACCCATGCATTATAGTTCTCTGAACCAACGCACCTTTTCAAAAACTTTTTATTCCATATAGCAGGTTGCGCACTCAGCGTATATTCAAAGGCTGGGCTAAAATCGTAAACGCCTTCGTAGTCCTTGAATGGCATCCCAACTTTATTTGGCAGAAACTCTGAAAGTGGCATGCTAAAATAGTCCAAGTCGTTCTCCTTAACTATATTCAAGGCATTCTCCAACAGTTTTGATGCAACTGGCCTACTAAAGAAAAAATCTTCAAGAACTAATAGTAAATAATCTGCATCTATTTGCTCTATAGCTGTCTGTATTTTTCTGCTGTATTCAGCATCATTTCCGGCATGAATAACCGTAACATCATATTTCTTCTTGTATGCTAACTCTTTTGTCTGGTTGACAATGTACATAGGATATGGACAATCTTTCCAAAACTTTTCCTTTAGTTCCAGAAAGTCCTCCCATATATCATAATACCCATCGTACCAGATACCAACTATTGCTAAATCCTGTCTCTTCATTTGCTCATTATTTGGGTTATTTTTGTTGCATCACCATATTCACAAGGTGAATCATAGGGTCTATCAGGAAAAGCACCATATTCTAACTTTATGTCAAGCTTGTGATCCTTGATGAACTTCTCCACCCTATCTGCTAAACTCATGGGCTTGCCTGTGCAACAATTAATGATGCCTGTCACCTCTTTTTGCGTCACCGCAGTAGAAAGTTGGTTGGACAGTTCATCAACTGTGATAAAATCATACTGATTCTTACCTGTCGTGAACGGGAAGGTTTTCTTACCCTCTTCTGCTGCCAGTAAGAGCTTGCAGAAAATGGAGTTATTCTTCTTGTCGTCTCCAAGTATGTAGTAACAGCGGAGCCACTGGAGAATACAGTTCTTCTGCTGGCAATAGAGTATCATGGCTCTGCGAAGTGCATCCTTCGCAATGCCATACATTGAGATAGGATTGCAAGGTGTATTCTCATCAATAGCTCCTTCCCAATAGCCCACCTCGTGCATGGTTCCCATCACGGCCAACTGCTTCAAACCGCCATCAATCATAGCGGTCAGGAACTTATAGTGTGCAGAGAGGTCGCCAATCTGGGTAGGGGCGTTATGTACAAAGCCGTTGCGCCAAGCCATATGGAGACAAACATCCGGCGAACCTAACTGTTCATAGACATTACCCTCGGGAAGTTCGAAGAGGTTCAGCGTCTTGCGTTCTGCCCGTTCATCTATGTCATTCGTCACTATATCACACGCTATCACATCTGCACCTTTGTCCAAAAGAGCGTGTACCACATGGCGGCCAATGTAGCCATTGGCTCCTGTTACTAATACTTTCATATGTTATGATTTATTTAAAGAGGCCTTTCTGCTTCATTTCCTCCAACGAGGCCTCATAATTGTCTGTCTGTAATTCCTGACGGTTCACCCATTCCGTAAACTGCTTGATGCCTGCATCAAAGCTCCATTTGGGCAGGAAGCCAAGAATCTGTTTGGCAAGGGTGATGTCAGCAAAGTTATGCCGGATATCACCCAAACGGTAGTTGCCGG
>Ga0256407_10008487_pt1 | contig 15043 bp, 15 predicted proteins | sample RumenRJG_04DNA_FD_193489 | JGI IMG/M metagenome (GOLD analysis project Ga0256407, IMG submission 193489) | Bovine rumen microbial communities from Lethbridge, Alberta, Canada - RJG_04 | ecosystem: Host-associated > Mammals > Digestive system > Stomach > Rumen | place: Canada: Alberta... | reverse complement strand
GATACGGATTATTTCTGAAAAGTATCCTTATGTGCAGTTTACGGTCCTTGAAACAGTTTTAATGAACGAGTTTTTAAACCATCTGATTGCACAGAATACGGTTTTTATACAGGTTGAGAAGGAAAGCAGCATCTATGTTTTCCGGTTCCTTCAGGACCAAGGGATTCAAAATGTCATGTATAAACCCAGCAAAAAGGATTTTAATCTGTATTGGGCAAAAGACAGTGTCATTGTAACGGATATGATATCGGAGGCACCGATTCGGATGAATAAGCCTCACTATATAATGTTGGAGAAAATGCTCGTTGACATGTCTGCTGACAAGCTCATTGCTACAACGTTCAGCAAAGCGGAATTGCCTGATGTTTATGAACAGGCACAGAGCCGGTATCTTCTGGATAGAGTAAGGATGCTGAGATATGCCCGCAGGCGTAACCGGCAGGACGTACTATTGAAATATCTTGAAGGGAGTAAAGTAGAAGATGCTACTTCGTGAAAACTATACAGCGGAACACATTTTAAGGCTTAGGGAAGAAACCGGGGCGGATCCCTCCATTCTGGAAAGGACGGTATTCGCTTTTGGTCTGCTTGAAGCCATCCGGATATGTTGGCGGACTTAGCGGAAATGAATATTCCCGAGACACGATTCTTTTATTTATGCGAACTAAACAAACTGATGATTACAGAGCCGCACACTCGTGACTTTAGTCGTGAGTTAGGCGCAGATCAAATGACAAGGGTAGAACTGTTGTGAAGAACCGCAAAGTTGTGTTACAATAGGGCTATTCAACTTAAAGCTGAATCAATTTATGAGGAAGCGATGATATGATGTACCTTTCAAAGAACACGACACTTGAACGACTGGAAGAATTCGTGCATAGAATACCGGATAATAATGCTGTCATTTATGAACCGGGCGAAAAATTGACCTTTAGTGAGCTATGGGACTTATCCGGGAAAATATATGCATGGCTCAAATCAAAAGGTATTGGAGCCGAGGACGTTGTCATGTACTGCCTGCCCCGCGGTATGATGCTGTATGCATGTATGGTGGGGACTATGCGTGCGGGTGCTGCCTTTGTTCTGACTGAGACACAGACTTCTCCCGAGCGGATAGAATACATAAGGAAGGATACACATTGTAAGTTGTTTGCAGATGAAAGCTGCCTTGATGATATCCTCAGCTGTCCGCCTCTTGAGGGATATGAACCGATACAGCTTCATAATCTTTGTTATATCGCCTACACTTCAGGCACTACCGGTCACCCCAAGGGTGTCATGCATGAATACGGCTCTGTTGATAACTCATGGAAGTCGGTCATTGTGGACGGGAAGCCGCTCATGTCAGAAAACGACACATTCCTTTCCATGAGTCCCATGAGCTTTGTGGCGATTCCGATTCAGCTTGCGTATTCATGCGGACATGGCTGTGCAATTTCCATAATGCCTTATGAATACTCTGCAGATAAGGAGAGATTCTCCGATTATCTTAAACGTGCAGGTATCACCTGCGGGTATATAACTCCTTCGTTTTTACGGAAGATCACACCCTTCAAATACCCATGGCATATGTGTATCCTTTCCTCCGAACCTACTGACGGACTTTTCATACCGGGATTGAAGTGTTATAACACCTATGCTTCAACAGAAAGTGGATGTTTGCTCGCGGTCTATGAATTACCAGAAGCCATGTCTCCCGCCCCTGTCGGAAGATCTTATTCGGATGTGGAGCTTCTCATTGTGGATGAGGATGAGAAAGAGGTCTCCCGGGGAGAAGTCGGTGAGGTGTGTTTCAGGACACCCTATGTCCGTGGATATATCCATCAGCAGAGAAAATCCGCTCGACAGGAGGATATGGATCATTTCGACAATCTTGGAAAGACTGGCCTGAGAGGACAGCCGGGTGTTGGTCTTTTCCATACAGGTGACGCCGGAAAGATACTGCCCGATGGAAATATGGTCGTCCTCGGCCGTATCGATGAGATGTTCAAGGTCAAGGGATATCGAATAGAGCCGGATGAGGTTGCGGGCGCAGTCACAAAGGTAAGCGGTCTTTCCCGTGTGGTGATAAGGGGTAATGTTTTCAGGAATATTTCATCTATTATTGCTTTCTATACCGATGATATTGAAGTTGATCCTGTTTCCCTGAACGTAGCTTTGCGCAGTGAGATACCTGAGTACATGATACCGACAAATTATATCCGTATGAAAGAGTTTCCTCTTCTCGGGTCGGGAAAGGTCGATAAACTTAGCCTCCTGCCACCGGAAGGAAGTTGGGATCGCTTCAAAAAGACTGCTTCGGAACAGCTGCCTTTTATTGACAAGGGCAGAACGGCATCAATTTATGATATGGGCTGTGGCATCGTGCTCAAACAGTTTGCGGCGTCTGTTCCTTACAGGACTGTATGGGAGGAAATGATACAGACCCGTATCGCCCATGCCTGTGAGCTTCCCGTGCCCGAAGCCTATGATATTACACGCTCCGATGACGGGTACGGTATTCTGATGGATAAGCTCCCCGGAAAAAATTTAGAGAAGATGATAATGGAGCGACCCGATGAGAGATTATCTCTGATAGACCGGTTTGCCAAAGCTGTAAAAAAGCTGCACCGGACAGACGTTTCCGCCACCGATCTGCCTGATGCTGTAGATGTATCTCTATCGTTGTGCAGACAGCTTGAGGGCGACTTTTGCTCGGAGCATGAAATACAGCAGATCAGTGAGATATTTGAATGTATTCCACGCACTGGGACCTTTACTCACGGGGACTGTCATCCGGGCAATGCTATGTGGGATGATGGAAATACTAAATTCTTAGATCTTACCTTTGCGGGGAAAGGTCACCCTGTTTTTGACCTTCTTGTAATGTACTCCCATTATGTATTTCTGCCATTCTTTGTTTCCGAAGAAGAATACAAGGCAAAATACGGGATGACTAAAAAAGAAGCTGAGGCACTGTATGACCGTTTCCTGAATACATATTATTCAGGGGAGAGAGGCATAGATCTTTCACTTATCAAGGAATACATCATAGGAATCCATGCAGCCAGGATCTGTCTGACATATGTAACCATCCCGGGTGTACTTACGGATGAAATGCTTGCGCAGGCAAAGCGAAGATCGATCAGCTTTTCGGATAAATACTGCGGTAATAAATCTATGCCATTTCCGCTACCCATATGATACATAAACATGAAAGATATAATCTATGACCTCATAATAAAAAAATACAAGGAATTCTTTTTCCCTGTGCTGTTCATTGCCATGTCAAAGTATCTGACCACCTTCGTTGACTCAGTACTGGTCGGTTCCTTCCTTGGTGTGGACAGGATGCCGGCGATAAGTCTCTGTTTTCCTGTTGTGTGTTTTATAAGTCTTTTTCACGGGATGTTCGGTATCGGAGGGAGCCTCATTGCCGCCAATGCATTTGCAGATCACGACATAAACAAGGGAAACAGGGTGTTTTCTGCTGCAATGATTGTCAATGTGATGATCGGTATTTTTACGGCGCTTATCGGAACGGCATTGAGGTCTTTCATTGTACCGATGCTTTGCGCTGATCCCTCTTTGCGGCAGGATGTGGACATCTACTATTCTGTACTTGTTTGCGGCTTTCCTTTTATGTGTCTGCTCATCTGCATTTCGTATTTTGTGCGGACGGATGGCTGTCCTAAACTGACAACAAATGCCATGCTGATCTCCAATGCGGTGAATCTGTGTATGGACTGTGTGCTGATGAAATTCTGCGGAATGGGATTGGAAGGAGCGGCTGCGGCTACCATCATAGGATATATCTGCGGCATTGTTTTCATACTTGCGGGTTATATAAAGAATCCTAAGCGTCAGTTTCGGCTTGTTCAGCCCTTCTCAGATGGGACAAGAGTGTTTTTTGATGATATAAAAAACATCTGTATAAACGGCTTTTCGACCGCATCTGTGTGGCTGTATCTTATGATCAGCGTACAGGTGATAAACAGCCTTATTCTTTCCTATGGCGATAACATGGATATTCAGGCGTTTTCCATCTGTAAAAACAGCGTAAACCTGTGCTATATACTCTTTCTGGGTATTGCGCAGACACTGTCCCCGATAGCAGGTGTGTACGCTCATAGTGGGGATTATGACAGGGTGCGTTTTATGCTCAAACGCTCTATCCGATATATTATCGCCGCTTCTGTCATCATGGGACTTCTGTTTGCTCTGTTCCCTCAGCTGATAATGATGCTGTATGGTGTAGAGGATCCGCAGTCTGTGGCATATTTAAGCTCCTGCCTTAGGATATATACGCTTGCCTTTCCCGGATTGGCATTTACGCTTCTGATGAATTATTATTTTCAGGCGATCAGGCAGCAGAAGTTGTCAACATTTTTAACGATACTTGAGGGTCTGATTCTTCCTGTAGGTCTGGCAACACTTCTGACACCGCATTTTGGAATGAACGGGATATGGACAGCTTTGATCGCTTCTGAGGCTGTATCGGTACTTTTTATCATCGTTTATTTGATGATTGACAGGCGAAAGAGCAGGGCTTTACGGGAACGATGTTTCCTTCTTCCTCTGAAGGATGACAGCAAGCTGTATGAATTTTCCGTAAAAATGGATATTCCGGAAATAGTACAAAAAGCAAAGGATGTTTCAGTGTACATTGAGGAAAGAACAGATCATCGAACCGCCGTGATAACCTGCCTTGCGCTTGAGGAAATGCTGACAGCAATCGCTATGGTAAACGATGACCGACAGAATTTCATTGATGTGATGCTGCGGCAGGCAGATACGGATATAATAATTTCCATAAGAGATATGGGAGCAGGGTTCAATCCGCTGGTGCGGGATGATGGGCTTGCCTGTGATTTTGACAATGTGACGGTTCTTCAGAGTATTGCCTTAGAACTTAGATATGATCTTTCTTTGGGAATGAATGATACCATGATACGATTGTCCGGAAAAAGAAAACGGGTAAATATCTGAAGGGGGCGTGTTTGGTAGGAAACCATTCAGAAAACCTGACGACAAATCTTATAGGAGCAGTACCGAGTGATTATCTGTAACTGGGAAACGATAGTGGATTCAAATTCAAATAATAATTTCATGTGAAGTTATCTTTGCGCTTGTATAATAAGTATAAGATAATCAGTTGTAAGGGAAAGTGTAACATTATTTAGGAGGAGGATTGTTTTAGTGAATAGTCAGCGAGAATTGGATGCTATTCTTTCAAAAATAAAATCCAGCGAAAATGTCCAGAAAATGCATAACTATATTCAACACGGAAGCGTTTCTACCTTTGAACACTGTGAGAATGTGGCCAAACTAAGCTATTTGATAGACAAATACTTCTTATTGCATTCTGACATGAAAGTGTTGTTAACAGGAGCAATGCTGCACGATTTTTATCTTTATGACTGGCACGAGAAAGGGGATGGATCACATCATTTTCATGGGTTCAGGCATGCAAAAAGAGCTTTTGAAAATGCAAAGAAAGAGTTCAATATAGATGATAAAACCGGTCACGTCATTTATTGTCATATGTGGCCATTAAATATAGAGAGAATACCCATGTCAAAAGAAGCATGGATTGTTTGTATAGCAGACAAAATTGTGTCTTTGCAGGAATCCTTATTCAGGAGGCACTTTTGAGATGTGGATAAGCAGATATGTTTGTCTTTTTATGATATACAGCTTTATGGGATGGGTCTATGAAACGATCTTTTGCACGATAAAGAGCGGCAAATGGGAAAACAGAGGCTTCCTGTATGGTCCTGTGTGCCCAATTTACGGAATCGGTGCGGTAGCTATTTCTATAATTATGGAAGAGACACTTGGAAAAGGCGCCGCATTAAATGCATGGCAGATCTTTATTATCTCAACAATAGGAAGCGCGGTGCTGGAATATGTAACTTCGTGGGGCTTGGAGAAACTGTTTCACGCGACATGGTGGGACTATAGCGGCCTCCCGCTGAACATTCATGGCAGAATCAGTTTGTTTACCAGTCTGGGTTTTGGATTCGCCGGTATGCTCATTGTTTACATTATAGCACCATTTACAGTTAATACTCTTGGTCACATAACGCCGATAGTGATCGAGTTCCTTGCGCTGTGCTTCTCGTTTATATTTGCTGTTGATCTTACGCTTACAGTAACTGCTTTAATACATTTTGATAGAACGGTAGCACGGGCGGAGGATATCTTTAATCACAGAATGGAAGCAATTGTAGATGTTACAGTGCAACAGAAGAATCTGATTAAAGAGAACTTAAATAAAAAGAGACACTCTGTAAATGAACAAATCGCAACATTAAGCAGATTCACAAAAAGTACTGTAAGAAGGATTTATGTGTTTAGGGATAGAGACGAACAAAAGAAAACAATCAAAAACAGCATACTTTCAAGGCTCAGAAACGCTGCAAATCGAAATAGTCATACAGAGGAAGACGATGAGAGCTGACTGCCGGGATTTATAGACATACCAAGGCAAAAAGCATACCGAGGAAAAAGTTGGAAAATTTACAGGGGCAGATGTTGTAGCTCATTGTCCAAGCATAGGAAGATCCTCAGCCCTTGCAGCACTTAAGAGACTTACTGAAGAAGGACTTATCATTCGGGAAGGATCTGGAAGAAGTACATTTTACGTTCGTTCTGACAGTAAATAATTTTCGTCCAAATAGAATCCGATTTGGACGAAAGACATTGCGATTGGATGACATGGGTACAAATAGGGAACAGATAAGAGGTGTCGGATGAAATACAGAGAGAACAGAAGAACCGGAGATAAGATCAGTGAGATTGGCATGGGGACTGCTTACATCGCAGAGGCTGAAAGGTCAGAAGCTGTAAAGACTGTCAGACATGCCTATGAGAGTGGAATCAACTATTATGACCTTGCCGCAGGAGACGGAGCAGCATTTGCCATTTTTGGTGAGGCTCTGTCTGATGTAAGGGATGAAGTGATGTATCAGATCCATTTTGGTGCTGATTATTCTAAAGGCACTTATGGATGGACTCTTATCCTTGATACCGTAAAGAGGTCAGTTGATAAGCAGTTGAAGGATCTAAAGACCGACTATATCAATTACGGTTTTATCCATTGCCAGGATGAGTCGAAGGATTGGAGGACATATCAGAAAAACGGCATACCTCAGTATCTCCTGGATATGAGAGACCAGGGTGTGGTGAAGCATATTGGAGCATCATCTCATACACCTTCCGTAATACAGGAAATATTGGATACAGACCTTATTGATATGCTGATGTTTTCGGTCAATCCGGCATACGATTATAATCACGGCGATTATGCATATGGCGGAGTGGACGAGAGAGCAGATGTATATAAGAGATGTGAAAAGCTGGGTGTTGGTATATCAGTTATGAAGCCTTTCTCCGGAGGACAGCTATTAAGCGATAAGACATCTCCCTTTGGAAAGGCACTTACGCAGTATCAGTGCATAAAATATGCGCTCGATAAGCCGGGGATCCTTACTGTATTGCCCGGAGCACAGAGCGTAGCAGAGATAGATGCTCTTTTAAAATACTATGAGAAGTCTGAAGAAGAACTTGACTATAGTATCATTGGATCTTTTGCTCCGCCGGAAGCAAGCGGTAAATGTGTATATTGCAATCATTGTGAGCCTTGTCCTGCAGGAATAGATATAGGTGCGGTCAATAAGTTCTATGATCTGGCACGTATCGGGGATGATATGGCAAGAGAACATTATCTGGCACTTGAAAAGAATGCCTCTGATTGTATCAACTGCGGACATTGTAATAGTAGATGCCCATTCTCGGTGGACCAGATGAGCAGGATGCAGGAGATACGGAGTTTTTTTTAATTTGAGATATAGCTTCTTTTCATATACGTTATCTTTCTTTTGGCTAGGCTCCATGTGGGTGAACATACATAACGAATGGGAGAGCATTGAAAAGATTAATGCCAAGACACTATGGGTAACGCTTATACTGCCGTTCTTTTCCGGAAGGATAGAGGGATTTTCTCTTGAAGAGAATATTTCATATGATGCGTGGTATCAAGGCAGATGGAGCGGCAAGATCCACTGGGACGCCTGGGAATGGAAAGCACAGGAAGTGGCAGATGTCGTAAGCAGGATAGGGGTAAGACTATCCGAGTGGCCAATATGCTCTCTGCTGTATTACCTGCAGTGATTGCTGCATATATTCCATAGAGTTCGTAAATGCATCGGGAAACTATGAAATGACAGATTAAAAAACTTTATAATGAGACAAAAGAACGGTGGTTATGAGGGAAATTATATAGCCAACGGTCTTTTTTGCAAAACAAGTCATAGAAGCGGCTGTCATTTTGATGGCTGCTTATTTTTTGAAATAAGCAACCATTTTTTCAAAAGGGTTGCTTTAGTAACCAATCCCAAAACATTGACCATTGTCTCGCACATTTTGGGTGATTATAATCAAAATCAAAGATAAGAAACGAAGGTTACCAAATGTAGATCACGCATATAGGAGGTTGAAGAATGGATATTTTTGAGAAGCTGAAAGATGGAGAACCGGTGGATATGATGTCTGAAGAATACGGACCGGCAATAGCTGAACTGCATCGTGCCGATAAAGCTCTTTTTCACCTTAATCACGCAGAACCGGGATCAGAGGAGCAGAAAAAGGCATTTTATGAATTGTTTGCCGGGGCAATGCCTGACGGGCTTGGTATCTTTACGCCCACACAGATTGATTTTCCCAAACAGATCACATTTGGAAAGCATGTTTTTATAAATCATAATTTCACGGCGATGTCCATTGGCGGTATAGAGTTTGGCAATAATGTCCAGATCGGACCGCATGTGACTATTGTTACAGACAATCATGATCTTGATAACCGATACGTACTAAAGTGCAAAAGTGTTGTAATCGGAAATAATGTGTGGATCGGTGCAGGGGTAAATATAATGCCGGGCGTACACATAGGCGATAATGCAGTGATCGCGGGAGGTGCTGTTGTTACCAAGGATGTTCCCGCAAATACTGTAGTGGGCGGAAATCCGGCGAAGGTGATACGAAAACTATAAGGATATGAAAGAATGGTATTGCCATGCAAACCTATACGGATTAAAAAGGGAGCATGGATAGGAGCCGGGGCAACCATTCTTCCGGGAATATGTATCGGTGAACACGCAATTGTTGGTGCTGCTTCTATTGTTACAAAGGATATACCTGACTGTGCCGTGGTTGTTGGAAATCCGGCAAAGGTTGTAAAAATGCTGGAAGCGGAGCGATTCCATTAAGCATAAGGTTATATGTTACGCTGGTCTTGTTTTAGCTCATTATTAACCTTTCCCTTATTTTTTCTCGTTTACTTCTTATTCTGCATAAGCTTTTCAGGATTCTCATTCATAGCATCTATATACATTTCCAAAGCACGCTCCACTACGACAGTCTTGGTCAAGCCTGTATTATTACAAAACTCAACGAATTTATCATATATGCTACGCTCAATATTCAAATTGACAACGTGTGAGTCTTTCTTTGGTCTTGCCATAATCAGCCCTCCAATCTGTCACCATATGGTAATGCTTTAATGTAATTCTCCATGTATTTCCAATCAGGTTTACCGTTTTTATCAACTGGAAGCTTAATCATAGATTTGCCAAACTTTTTAACATCATGAGGTTTTCTTCCATAACTCCATCGGTATTTATCACCCATAATTATTGTGCATAAAAACATTGCCAACGCAGGTGTTAACTTGTGATTCTTAAGATAAAAAGCTGTTATATCATGACTACAAGTAAAATCTTCGTTTTGATAAAAGGCGTTACAAACAGAACCATTTACCGTCACAGCAATACAGTTGCCTGAATATATCTTCTTGCTTAAGGTATTATCTTCGTTCCCAACTTTATCCCATCCTCTAATGTCTTCGATAGAATAGTATTCTGTTACACCATTATTGCTTTCAGTGGAAGCAAGAAATGGTATACATCCATCTATGGAATGTTCAGGTTTTTTGTTATAAAATCCACCTTTTAGCGTGAAAATGTCTGTGAAAATAAACTCTTTCCATTCTGATACATTAAGAGAAGGAGCTTGGCTCTTTTTATTTTTTGTAGTCAATGGCTTATGGTGAAGTGATTTAATATAATTCTCCATGAACTGCCAATCAGGATTACCTTCAGCATCCACAGGAAGTTTAACGTCAAAATCAGTACGAATATGTGTATTCAATTCTCTACCAAAAGCATAGTATTTGACGCTACTTTCATAACGTACTAAACCAGATATAAAATTATTGACAGCGTGCGTCATTTTTTCGTATTTAGGTTTCATTACAGCTACATTCTGTGCTGTATAAAAAGGTTCGTCTTGGACAAAGCAAGAACCAAGATAACTACCGCCTAGAGCAACAGTAACGAGTCCTGCATCAAAAGGTTTTACCCCATCAACATATCCTACCTTTATATCAACTCCATTATTATAGCTTTGACGAGATACAAAATTTATTTCAGGATTATCTTCATCCATTTTGTTTTTATCAAAGCCATTTCCCATTTTGATATCGTAAATATCTTTTAAGAAAAATGGTTTCCAATTCTGTATATCAAGATTCATATATATTACCCTCCTTCACTTGATAAGCAAGGTAATTATTAAGTGTCTGTTGAAAATCTGCTTCAGTAAGTTTGCTGTAATCAGTTTTCATATAAGCTTCACAAAGCCATTCATCATCGCCCGATACAGCTTGCATTGCCGATATACCATCCTCTACAGTTTTATTTCGATAAAGGTCAAGCCATTTTTCTTCAATCTGTTTCCATATTGAATTATTATCTTTATCAAACTGTTCAATACGTCCAAGATTCTTTTTCTTCTTATGACCATCTTCTTTGTAATAACCAAAGAAAGTTTTATTAACCGTTCCATCAGCATTTATATGAGGTTTACCAAGTGTGAATACCATACAACATGCTGATACAGCAGCCCCAGGATAAAAAATCTCTGCAGGTAATGTGAATACAGCATCTAAAGTATTATCTTCAAGAAGTGCTGATTTCATATCAGAAATAAAATTGCTTGTTCCAATTGCAGCAGATACAGGAAGCAAAATGGCAACTTTAACTTCTTTCACACGCTTTCCATCAGCTAATCGGTCTACATTCATTTTCTTGACTACATCAGATATATATTTTAAGAATACTAATCCTTTTGTAGGGTCCTCTTTGGCATCTGCTTTCCAACCTTCTTTATATTCTTTAGGAATAGTAATAGGTTTAGCATTATAAGGCGGATTCATCAGAATAATATCAGGATTAGCTTGACGAATAAAATCCTCACTATCAAAAAGACTCGCCTTTTTGATATTAGAGTTACCATCACCGTGAATAAGCATATTAGTAGTTGAAAGACCAAAAGCTTTTTCCTCCAACTCGATACCATAAATATGTTCTTTGACAACTTTCTGACGCATATCTTTTTTCTCTGCATCAGTAGCTTTTTGATGATTACAATCTGCAAGTTCAAGCACCATCGCTTGAACCAAGAAAGAGCCTGAACCACAAGTACCATCAAAGATTCTTTTAGTTCTATCAACATCCGTCACACGGCACATGAAATTAGTAATATGGTCAGGTGTAAAAGCCTGATTCTTATCGGCTTTTCCCGTATATTTATTAAATGCAATAAAGAACAAATTCAAAATATCCTGTCCTTCAGAACTATCAGTATTGATGTACTTATAGATGTTACTAACAATTTCATCAAGAACATCAAGCCAATCCTTGTTTTCAAGTCTCCTAACTTTTTGGTCATTCAAGACATTTTTCTGAAGAAGTTCAATTTTCAGCGTCTTATTATCTGAGCCATCAAGCAGATTAGTAAGGGTTTCTTCGATACCGCTTCGAATCTGTTTTGCAGATAATCCTTTCCAATAGTTTTTAAGCTTGAGTCTTGTTTCATCATTGATAACCGATATTCCTTGCTGTTTCAATACATCTCTGATGTATAACAGTGTAGTGCCTACAAACTGACTGCGGAGTCGCTCATCTATATCTTTCTTATGGAGTGTTTCATTTAATGAGTATGTGTTCTTGAGAACCTTTTCACGGTCATTCTGTTTGTTAATAGCAAAAAGAGACTTATAATGCTCCATAGTATCAAGAACAGTTTCATCTTCCAAAAGATGCTTATCATCTATGGACGATTGCCATACCTTGACTTTGTCATCATTAGTATTTGCTAAAATGGCAATAATTTTCTTGCCATAGTGAAGAACTCTTTCTTCTTGCAAATACTCAGCAAGCTGCTTTTCATCATTTTTGACAAACTTTTGCTTGGTTTCAATCAAAACTACATAATCATCATCTTCAAAACGAATATCAAGTTTAAAATGATTAAAACTTTTACCTAAAGCTTTTTCTAAAGCTTCCTTTGAGCCTGCTTCTTGAACATAGCTATATTCTCCACCTTCAATATTAGCGGTAACATAAGCAGCCCCAACTCTTTCAATCATATCGTGTCTAATCATATGTCTATCATCCTTTCGTGCTTCGCCTTACAAGCGATAGATTCCTATACATAATTATAATTTAATAACATACAATAATCAATATAAATCTTTAATTATCAACATAATTCAACATAAAACTCTCGATGCTTTTTTATCATCGAGAGTTTTAAAATATAAATAATTAGCATACCAATATTTCGGTATCATATTTTTTATAAGGACGTGTTCTTGGGAACCTCACATCCATAATGACTGTAGATGGATATGACTTATTTATTTCGCTAGGAAAGATTCGATGAGATTACGAGATCAATAAGAGGATTATCTAAGAGAAAAGCTGGAGATAGACATAATGACTCAAAGGAATCCTTACGAAGTCAGAAGGATTAATGAAATTCTTGAAATCATGGTCGATGTGCTTAACAGCAAGGCAAAGACAATCCGGATATCTGGCGAGGATAAGCCAGCAGAGGTTGTAAAAGCACAGTTTATGAAATTGGATTCAAGCCATATGGAATACATCTTGGATTGTTTCAAGAATCAAACATCGGATATCCATAACATCAAGCAGTACTTACTTACCACCATCTACAACGCACCGCTAACCATTGATCATTATTATACAGCCAAGGTCAGTTATGATATGGCAAATTGGAAGGAGAGGAGTTATGTGGAACAGAAAACAGAATCGTATTATAAGGATCCGAAAGATAACATTGCCTTCGAGCGCTGTATTGAGGTTATGAGCAGGCTGATAATGAAATACGGTCCGGGTTTACTTGAGAAGATGGAGCAGGAAAAACTGAAAGACTTGATCAGTGCCGAGATAGAATCTGGGACGGATAAGGCCAGATTTTTAGCCCGTATGCTCGGGTACTGTAAGCTTATGACGGACAGAGAGTAAAGAGGCATATGATACGACAGTTTCATGAATAATATGCAGATTTTTACCTTCCACGCATTGCGAAATGAGGTGTAATGTGGTATATTATATTTAGCGCAATGCGTGGAGGTGTAGATCATGAATATAGCAGAGAAAATAAAAGAACTTCGTGAAAGTGTCGGTGAGAATAGATATGAGTTTTCAGAACATCTGGGGATACCGGTTCGCACATTGGAGGACTGGGAAGCAGGGCGGCGCACTCCGCCGCAGTATATCCCTCGGCTGATCGAGTACCAGCTGAAGTATGAGGAACTGGTAAAGAAGAGCAAAAAGGGCTAAAGTTATCGAATTCGACAGGTTTAACCCCCTCGAATTCGAGGGGTTAACAGTAAAAATATTATGAGATAGATCAAGATATAAAAACTTGAGGTCGAAAATTTTGACCTCAAGTTTTGCGGACGAAATTCTCGTCCACAAATTTGGAAGGGAGAGTTTATGGCAAAGAATAGAATAATACGAGTACAGGACATTCCTATCACGGTATCTGAAGCTGATATGGATGATTATATTTGTATAACTGATATGGCAGCCGCGAAATCTGAAAATTCGCGTGCTGCGGATGTCGTAAGAAACTGGCTGCGGAATAGATCCACGCTGGAGTTCCTGTCAACTTGGGAGGAAATCTATAACCCGGATTTTAAAGTGTTCGAATCTGAACACTTTAAAAAACAGGCCGGACTTGTAGTATTTACACCTAGCGTGTCGGAATGGGTTGAAAAGACCAGAGCAATCGGATTATTTGTACGAAAAGGGCGCTACGGCGGGACTTTTGCTCATAAGGATATAGCATTTGAGTTTGCTTCCGCTATAAGCCCGGTATTTAAACTGTATCTGATAAAGGAGTTTGAACGGTTAAAAGAGCAGGAAAATGATCTGAAGAAGACAGAATGGGATGCCAAGAGGTTTCTTTCAAAGAATAACTATCTGATCCAGACAGATGCGGTAAAGAATTATCTTATTCCGGTGTGCAATTATCGGGAGGATCTGCAATGGCTTCCATATGCGGAAGAAGCGGATCTGCTAAATGTTGCACTATTTGGGTTTACTGCAAAAGCATGGAGAGATGCCAATCCAGAGCTTGCAAAGAAGAGTAACGTAAGGGATTTCGCAACGATAAATGAATTGACCGTTTTATCTAATCTTGAAACGCATAACGCTCAAATGATCAGAGAGGGAAGAAGCAAAGAAGAAAGGTTTGAAATCCTGAAGGATATCGCTGATTATCAGATTCGAGTGCTCCGTGAGGCGGAAAATATCAGTAAGCATATCGAGGAGAAAGAAGATGAAGAAGAATCATAAACGTTATATATACACCCGTGTATCCACGGCGATACAGGTGGACGGGTATAGTCTGGATGCGCAGAAAGACAAGCTGCGTAAATACGCCGAATATCAGGATATGACCATTGTTTCCGAGTTTTCGGACGAGGGCTTCTCCGGCAAGAATATCAAGGGCAGACCGGAATTCACGAGGATGATGGAGAAGATCGAGAGCGGTGAGGATGCCGGTAAGCTTATGATATCCGTCCTGTCAGCCGTTGCCGAGATAGAGCGTGAAAATATCCGCACACAGACCATGGCAGGCAGGGAGCAGAAAGCAAAGGAAGGTAAGTGGAATGGAGGATTCGCACCCT
>Ga0256407_10008486_pt1 | contig 15044 bp, 14 predicted proteins | sample RumenRJG_04DNA_FD_193489 | JGI IMG/M metagenome (GOLD analysis project Ga0256407, IMG submission 193489) | Bovine rumen microbial communities from Lethbridge, Alberta, Canada - RJG_04 | ecosystem: Host-associated > Mammals > Digestive system > Stomach > Rumen | place: Canada: Alberta... | reverse complement strand
TGTTTTGAGTGCCGTGCTTACGGAATACGCCGAACTCATCGTCAAGGTCAACGAGACAGGGCCAGGGGAAGGCGTGACGCCCGACGGCCTTGCGCATGGCATCGGTGGACTTGAATTCGTGAGCAAGGCTGAACATATTCAGGCCACGATTGCGGTACTCGTTGTAGATAGGAATGATGTCGCAAGCATCGCGGATGCAGGGAGCGCACCACGAGGCCCAGCAGACGACGAGCGTCAACTTGCCCTTATAGTATTCAGAGGCGCGGACTTGCTGCCCGTCCATCGTACGCACATCGTAGTCGTTGTACTTTCGCCCGCAAATCTGATAACCCACTGCCTCTTGCTCGGCGATACGCTGATGCACGGGGTGGTCAGGATAGATCGTGGTGTATTGGCGGTGGTAAATGTCAAGCATAGCGGCAAGGCTCGTGTCATTGAAATGAAAGCCCTTGAGCCGCCCGTCGAGTTCGAACAGGAAACCGAGCATCGGGTGGGCTTTGTAGTAGTCAAGCGTCCATTGGTGGTATTCGTTCTCCAGTTTCGCCATCTTCTGCTTGTCGTTCTCGTCCAGTTTCTCATAGGCAGACATGAACTTCTCTTCGGCGGCTTGCTCCATAGCGTGCCACGCCTGATACTCCTTACCAGTAGATTGAATGTCGAACTTATCGTCGTCGAGCCGGATGGTCACGGTTGCGCTGTCCTCCAAGAGGAACTCTCCTGTGCGGAGGGTCATTCCCTTCTCCATCACCTCGCCGAAGTCCACGATGTGCCACCGCTCTATCTGCGCATCCTCTACGTCGCACTCAAAGCATCCGTCCTTCAACTCGGGTCGCAGCGTACTGTTCTTCGGGTCTTCGCCATCGCGGTATATCCTTAGTTCAATGGGCATCGTCCCTTCGGCCACCGTGCCAATGACGTGACACCTCACTTGTGCCTGCCCCGCCATTGCGACGAGGATGAGCAGGATGGTGATGATTGTTTGTTTGTTCATTATTCGTTTCATTTGTTAATGAATTGCAAAGCTTTCTTCCTTGGAAATCTTGATATAGAAATTTGCGTTCTCATCGTAAGGAGTATCTTCTTCGAGTGTAACGGTATAATAAACGTAGTCCGTGATACCATGCTTTTCGTACCAAAGCCGAGGCTCCGTTTCGGCATCACGCAATCCACAATACCATGTTCCACCATTGACGGGGATACCTGCGGAATAGGCTATCATAGGGTAGTCGGGGCCGTTGCCTGGTGTCAGCGTTTCCAACAAGATTTTCATCCTGTCGATTTTTACCGTATCCTCAAATAAACGCCTATTGCTGCCATCTGGGTAAAAGCAAGCTATTCGAAGACTGTCACTTCCCAGAGGCAATGCCATAAAGTCGAGCCTTTCAATGCTGTCGGTAAAAACAAGGTGCATCACATCTGGCAGGAGGTTGTGCTCAGTAAACATTCCTTTATCACATGAGACTTTCTTCATCTTAGCCCTTTTGCCATTGAAGACGCTCCTTAGGGTCACGCATAAATGCTGTACGCCTTGCATGGCCATATACTCTTGCATGACCGTTGGCAGCGAGTCCAATATGTCCTCGTAGCTTGCTTTGATGGTCTGCGCCTGTCCCGTCATTGCGACGAGGGCGAACAGGATGGTGATGATGGTTTGCTTGTTCATTTTTATTTATTTGTTATCGGGAAATATCTCTTCGAGTTACGCTTTCAGTTCGTTCATGCTTAGACCACGGGCGAGGATAGCCCCATCGGGTTCCATCGGAGCAATGGGCTGGCGAAGAAGGACGAGAAAGATGCGGGGCAAGGTCTCGATTCTGGGGATATGCAGGATGAAAGAGGTAGAATCAAGTAGGAGAAAAAAACTATTTCCTCCTATTCAATCTTTTGTAGCACTGAAATGCTGTGTTCAGTTACAGATTATCTACATACAAGTTGTTTCACGGCTTGCAGACGGTCAGATACGACTTCAACGCCTCGACGTATGCCTCGAACGCATGCCGTCCCATGTCGGTGATGCGGCAGATGGTGCAGGGACGCTTGCCTTTGAAGGTCTTCTCGACTTCGATGTAGCCTGCTGCCGAGAGTTTGTCAATCTGCACGCTCAGGTTGCCCGCCGTGGCTCCCGTCTGCTCCTTGATGTAAGGGAATTCAGCCTCGTCAGCACTAATGAGCAACGACATCACAGCCAATCGCAACTCAGAATGCAGCAAAGGGTCTAATGGCTGGAATTGCATAGGCTACTTCTGTTTTTTGAGCATCCAGCCTGGGAGTGTCAGACCGACAAGGGCAAAAAGAAATACAGATGGGCAGGGTTGGATGAAGTGCCATGCAGCAACCGTGGATAATGGACACAATCGACCCAATATGGATGAGACGATGTCTATGGAACTACCAATACCAACGGCCAATCCCCCGATGATGCCAAACCACACCAGCCAGTGAATCTTCAAGATGTGTCCCGTTATGCTCACGGCCATAGCCATCAACAACATAATGACAGGCATGATGCGTATACTACCAATAATAAATTCTTGGGGTGACAACAATCTTGCCATAATGAAATTGAAAAGATTACCCAAGAGGAAATAACTAAGACCAACAACCGCGAACGTCCACCATGTCTTGCCAACCAGTGCACCAACAAAATTCACGGGAGCATGCGCATCTCCCTTATGTATATTGCGCATAAACAGCCAGATGATGATAGGCAGTACCATCCAAAGCCAATGTCCAAAAGGAGTGAACCCATTATTGCCCGCAACGATATTGATGACGGTCACGACGACTGCCATACCCATCGTGCAAAGTCCCGACACACAGAGCGATTGCCCGACATCTTTTGACACTGTTTTGCGACTCTGTGCGATCTGCTCTGTGATGATTTCCAGACTGCGCTCGGCAGTCATATTGCTGTTTTCTTCCATTGTTTTTTTTGTTTTGAGGGTTCTTGATTATTTTTTTGTTCACTCTCGCCCCGTCGTCCCTTCTGCAGCAAGGTCGGACAGCGCGTCGCATTACCGGTTTGCGCTGCAAAGGTAAATAACTTTATAATATAAACCAAATTATAAAGTAAAAAAGTTGCAAAGAAGTGAATTATTTAACATTTGGAAACTGAATAGGGGTTGTTTTTCGTGATCATATGCATCGGTGATACCCTCCATATACTACGTTTTCGCAAAAAAAAATCTCGTTCGGGGAATTCATTTCATGATGTAACCGTTTCCGGGAGTCATTCCGAGCCACAAAGTTACGGAAAACGGCAAAAAAATAGACCCTTGGCTAAATCTAAAAAAGGAATGCCAAGGGCGAATGTCTCAACTTAGATTGAGAGTTTCTATCTGTTATAGACTATTATCTGTCGCCAAACGTTATGTCACGCCGTATTTTGCTGACAGTATTTGGATGGACGTTCAAGAATGAGGCGATGTCTTGTAAGTCAAGAAACTCCATGATGCCAGGACAGCGTTGAAGCAACATTTCGTAACGTTCACGGGGCGTAGTACAATGGAGGTCAAGATTGTGTGAACGGAATTGACTGAGAATGTGTTCGCCGATCATGGCTCGTAGTTTCATCGTTTCCATGTTTTGATTGAAGAATTGTTCCAGTTGCTGGCCCGTAACTCTCAATACGCGGCTGGGCACCATAGCCTCAATTGTGGCTTGTGACGGACGGTCATAGAGAAATGTGGGGTAGTCACACACGAACTCACCCTCAAACGAGAACCACGTGATATGTGCCTTGTCATCGCTCATACCATATTTAACATATTTGAAACATCCTTCAGTGACGAAGGCAAACCACCGTGCCGGGTCACCTTCACGCTCCAACTGGTCACCCTTGCGGTAAGAGATTTCCTCCCCCTCTTGCTCGCAGAACTCGCGCAGTATCTGCAAATCCAATCGATTGTTGTTGAATTTCTGTTCCATGTTATTGCATTGTCCTATGATTCGTCAAATACCACCCCATATTCCATGCTGTACTCCCGCAGGTAATCGGCTTGCCGCTTCGATCGTCGAAGAACTCCAAGTCCAGCCACTCCTTGTAGGAATTGACGTGCTCGTTCGGTTGGTGTGCCATATTGCATCTTTGCTTTCTTTTTTACTACATTAAACACGGTTGACCTTTTTCTATTCTCTTGATATTCACTATTAGGTTTAATACTCCCCAAGTGTCTATAAGCTGTCTTTCTACTGCCTATTAGTTTCGGGTACTTCAAATGGCTCAATTATCTCAATAGAGTCAGTAGAACCTTCATCTGTCATTTTATAATTAACCTTCAAGCAAATCCTTTTATAACGCTCCTTGAAGTACAACTTAGGTATCCACATGGCATGGAACACAGAATACAAGTCCTTCTCATTCCCCAACTTCTTAATGTATTCTTCCGAAATAACATTCTCATGTCCTTCTACTTTCTGAACCGACATCCACAGGTCGTATTTATTAAATTTCTTTAGTTCCATGTTTTTCTTTTGTTCGTCGCTCGGCTCTTGGAACTCAATGTATGGTTTATCGTCTTTGCGCATAATATATATGCGCTTAGAGAAGATTTGAACAGGACAATCCAATGACATAATTTTCATCCCATTATAATTATAAATACGATCTGTCTCTTTTACGAGACCTTCTACTTTACCTATATAGTAGTCAATGTAAATACCAAATGCAAAAGCATAGTAATCCTCACTTACTTTCACTTTATCAAGTGCATCAAACAAATGCCCGGAATCTATCGTATAGTTCGCTTGCATACATTCTTGATAGAAAGAACTCGCAAAAAGATGACTATAAGTATGCCACAACCCTTCAAACACACAGTCTTCTACCCCCGCATGGCTAATATCCGGATTGGCCTGAAAAGCTGTGCTTTCAAATAGTTGGCTGACAGAGGAATTTAAGTAATAACACATATCCCTTTCAAACCTTTTACCCCATATATCGCTAATGGGCGACATAGCCATCATCAGGCGTCGGTTTACCTCCTTTTCTATATCACCAATTTTCTCAGGATCATTAGGTTGGTGTTGTTTGAGATCAATCAATTTTTTCTCAATGTTATTTTGAATGTCTTTTATAACCTGCTCCGGTGTATTTACTCCTTCGCTTGCGATACCACCACAAGCATTAAAAATCTCATCAATACTAGTCACACGTATCGAAGACAATGCTTCCTTGTTATCTTTTATCTTTTCAAGCCAGTATCTCAAAGTGTCTAAATCTCTCTTATATTTTGCCAACTTCGCCTGATTATCTGACAAGCCCACTGTTCGGAACGCAAATTCCCGCCCATACGGATAAATCAAAACGTACAAGCGATATACTAGCAATGCCATATAGCAATTTGCTGCTCCAAGTATCTTTCCTCCCGTTATTCCATGCATATTTGGCATAGGATAACGTTCTTCATAGTAAGTAATGTCCCATAGTTTGTACTCATTCAAGTGTTCAAACATCTTGAGTATATCAGCCAAATTAGACGGAACTAACGGATATGTGGGTGGCTGTGATTGTGTATAGAACATCATTTGCTCAAGAAGTTCGTACTTTCCCTGTTGCAGTAACATCGCACATAACATGATATGAAATTCCGCAAACTGTTCGCGTTGTTTATTTCTTTCTTCTACTTGTCTTTCTGTATAATGATTTCCAGTTCTTTCATCTACATCATAAGTCGTTTTGTCCGTCATTAGATAATCATACCTTTGTGAGGCAGTTTTCCAGTAAGCCATTACCCACTCATCTCTTTCGTAAAATAGCTGTAGACGAAGATTCTTCCACAAATACCTATATGTTTTTTCCGTAATCACGCTGTCTTGCACAATTAGTGATGTCAGCAGAGAATTACTATTATTGACAGATATGGGCTTGCGTTCTCCTTTACACAAATTCTCATTGATTCGAGTCACAGCGTCATAGAAGTAGTCATCCATCTCTAATGGCTTACCCTTGTTTGTGTTATATTTTCTTATAACATAGTCATACCATTCTTCATAAACAGATTGAACTAGTTTTTCATCAGCAGAAGAAAGAAGCACCAAGGTTAAATCTGACCACTGCGTGAAATATTTTGATTCTAACGCTTTATTGCCAGCTTTAACAGTTTTGTGATAGTCTGCTAGTATCTGTTCTTGAAGCTTGGCAGCATCGTAGTATGTCATCACCTTGTTGAAAAGTAAGAAGGCATAATATATCATTACTATCGCCATCACACATTGTGCCGCAATTAGATAGCGAGAATGGTGATTTCCATCTATTAAAAAAGGGAACACTACTGCTATTATTAAATTGAGAATCAAAATATATTTGAATAAAATAAATACTCTTTCCTCCCCGAAACGAGCAGATAGTTTTGTGGAGCAATACTTTGTATCTATCTTTTCAATACAGCTCAATATCAACGGATATGAAAGACCAAATAGGGTTGACAATACTGACAATACCCCGTTGTATGTATAGTTTACGAAGTCAAACATAGTTTACTTAATTTCGTTTAGTATTTGTTGCACAGTTCGCTCTATTTGGTTAAGAGACTTCTTGATAGATTCATTATTTTGAACCTCTATTTCACTATTCATTTTTTGAATACGTCTTACGGAATCCAATTGAACAGTTGCCTCTTCTAACATGTATGACATACATTCCATTTGTTTGCACTCTAAAGAATCTTGTCTAGCTATCATGTTGGCTTCGAATTCTTCTCTCTCTCTGAAACGACAATCATTTCTAATGGCCAAAAAGACTATGACTACAGCTAGTACAACCAGAGCCAAAACTAAAAATCTATTCCATTTTTCTGTTTGTGCCATACCTTTTATCTCTTCATAGTCTCATCTAATGCTGCAATGAGTTCCTTACCTATATTATAACTACTAATGGCCTCCTGCAGGGTCATTGTAAATACACCCGCATGAACAAACTTATGACGTCCTAATATCAGATTATCATAAGTTTGTACTAAATCAACATGATTAAAAGCTAATACATTCTTTGTTTTCTTGTCCATTATTTTGACAAAACGATTACTATATTTTTCGCCAAAAGACTTACTCATGTCTTTAATCTCTTGGTACTTTATGCGCCCATTCAATCTACTAAAACTGTTTTTTACAAAGCCACCAAATATTTTGTTCTTCTTTCGTGAAAACTCCTCAAATATATCTTTAATTGCAAGTTCGAAAGCAGTCACAGCTTCAACTGCGACAATTCCAGCCATTGCAGATAAAACAAGCGGATCTGTCCCTGTTTGTGCCATAGGCTTTAGTTGTGAGATTAGTAGATCAACGCTATTGAACCTTTTTAAATATGCCATGTCAACCTATTATGAGACTTTCTACATATTCAAATCTTGCCTTAAGAACCTTTGTGTCTGTGGTACCTAAGGTCGTATATTCAACAAACTTTGGATCTTCGTTCAATATATCATAACGCTCTTTCAAGTCCTCTGGGAGATGGTCTATATGTTTCAATACCGTACAGAAAATAGAGTCAAAGATAGATGTGTTAAACTGACCTCTCACAGCAAATGGTTTAGGTGGAAGTTTTTGAGCCAATACTTCACAAGCTTTAGGGAAGTCTTTTTCAAATTTGGACACATCTCCATCCCCCATTTTCTTATATTTTGAAGCAACCTTATTTAAAAATGATTTCATAGGTTTATCATATTCTCCCAACATATAACGCAATCCAAAAGCTCGAAGCATAAGCTCTACATCTGTTAGATGCTTGTCTGTTGTCTGTTTCCCAATGATAGCTCGCCAATGATTGTTCTTATTAAGTTCCATGAGCGTATCTAAGAATGAGCCACGATAAACACAATTTCTTATTTCTTGTGATGAAAGAGGTGTTCCACCAGTATTCAATCTTTCAAAAATATGATACATGCAAGAATCATCATTATTTGGAGAAAGTTGGCGAATGTTTATAACTCTAAGCACAGTCATCTCTATCTTACGCTTATCTTGTTCTTGTAAATCATCAAAACGAAGATTGTAGTAAGGACTTTGTTTGTTGAGGCCAGTCAAACGGAATGTTTGACGTTTCCCTTTTTCATTTTCTTGACCGAAATACCCTTCAAAATAGAAGAAAATACTCATCAAACGCTGTTGCCCATCTATTACAAGATTCTTGTTTTCTGAATCAATATAAAAGAAAACAGGAGGAACAGGCAAGCCCATCAGAAAAGATTCTATTAAAGCCGAGGCTTGTTTCTGTGACCATACATATCCTCTCTGGAATGACGGTATAGTAATATTGCCATTCTTAAACATTTGCCATAATACAGATAGTGTATAGTCAGCGGGGTATGAAGTGATGTCATATTCCACAAATGGCGGTTCCTCATTCTCTATTTGCTTCTCATAATCTTGGTCCTTTTCAAGGACAAGGTCTTTTTCTTCTTGCATAAGTTTTATATTTATTATGTTATACTTTTTATTCTACATCTCACCATGCTCTATGCATTATATCTAAAGAAACTCCATATCAAATGAATTCTATTAATAAGTGTTGCTTTTTGTTATGTCATTATAGTTCTTGTTTTGAATCCTCTTCCGTTTCAGTACGAAGAGGAAGTTCCTTACCAAAAGCTTCCATTTCTTCTGCTACTACTTTCTTTAATTCTTCTTGTGGCACAATCAGTTGATAATCTGCCACCCCAATGGGTTTGCCCATATCCTCCAATGCTAACTCCACCTCCACACGATCTTTCTCAGCACAAAGAATAATGCCGATAGAGCGATTTTCGTCTTCTCTGCGTTCCAGACGGTCAAGCAACGACAAGTAATAATTCATTTTGCCTGCATATTCTGGTCTGAATTCTCCAATCTTCAGATCAATGGCCACAAGGCAATGCAGGCCACGGTGGAAGAAAAGCATATCAACTTTGCTCCGTTTCCCATTGTATTCTAGGACGTATTGATTGCCTATATACGTGAAACCTTTGCCAAGTTCCAAAAGGAACTGTTTCACCTTCTCTACCAGTCGGGCTTCAAGTTCTGTTTCCAAGATGGGGTCTTTTACACCAAGAAATCCTAGATTATAACCGCTTCTGAACACTTCATTAGCAAACATCGCCTGTGTGGCAGGTAAAGTCTGCTCGAAGTTATTGTCAGATGGTTCATTCTTCCTCATGTGCATGTTTAGAGAGATGGCACTATATAGAAGTTCACGGTTCCAACCTTTTGACGTAGTTTCCTGCGCGTAATATAATATGGTATTATCATCTTCGCCGAACTTGCGCATCAAGGTCAAAGTATGTCCCCATGGTAAAACTGCGACAGCCTGTCGCAGTTTTGGCTCACTATTACAGAATCGTTCATAAAATTTCTTCATGTCCCACAGGTTTCTTGGAGAAACTCCCATCTGTGGATAACGTTGCTTCAAGTCAAAAGACAAGCGATTTACTACGCCGCTTCCATGCTTACTTTCAATCTTCTTGTCGTGAAGCAATTTTCCGATCTCCCAATGAGCGGTACCGATGGCAGAACATACCGTTGTTGCCACCATAGCTCTTGTCCTGTCGATAACTGCGACAGCCTGTCGCAGTATTGCATCATACTCTGATTCTTGAATTTGTATAATATCTGTCATACCTTTAATCTTTACCTGTTATGAGTTCTCGCTTGTCAATGTCAAGCAATATTGCTATCTTGTCTAATGTGTATAAGTCGGGCTGGGAAACATTAGTACACCACTTACTAACAGTAGCAGGGTTTTTGCCTAATTCCTCAGCAAGCCACTTCGCCGTTCGCTTCTTCTCAGCGAGTACAACTTTGATACGATTCAAATCTTTCATTTGCAAATATCTTTAATTTGAACGCAAAGATACACAAAATAATCGACAATATAAGAAATTTCATTCAAAAATGATACTTATGAATGTTTTTTTTAAGATTATTAAGAGTTTTTGTGCCTTGTAGGCAACAAAAGAGCGGAGATAGCCGCCAGAGTTCTTCTTTGCGAGAATAACTTCTGTACAGAATTTGCACACCAACTCCATTTTTGTGGTTTACAAAAGTTAAATACGTTAAATCTTTGTCTTTTTCATCCTCCATTAAATCCACGTAATCACTTTTCTACCGTTTTAATCAAAACAAATTGGTACACAATAAGTTACAAATACGAAAGATGTAGTGGATTGACATCTATAGTCATAGAGACAACAGATATTGATGCATGGTGTAATAGTCCATTACACTTGCAATTATGTCGTGTTCCGGAATCATGTAATTGTTCTCTATCGTTGAATGGCAAAATAATAAAAGATCTGGTAATCCCTCAAAATGTTACATCCATCGGGGATGGAGCTTTTTGGGGGTGTAATGATTTTACCTCTGTCAAAGTGGAATGGAGCCGCCCATTAGCAGGTGGAGCAGACTCTTTTGAAGCTGAAGTAAAGAAGAATGCACCACTATACGTACCAAAGGGAACAGCCATGATGTATATGGCTGCACCTGGATGGTCGGAGTTTGTCAATATTTTGGAATATGAAGATGGTGAGGATGCCCACTACATTACTATCCGTATGGGTGATGGTGGTGTGTTGAAGCAATCTGTGGAAGTGGGACAGACATACACCTATGCTGTCAGTGCTGATGAAGGTTGGGAGGTCAACACCCTAACCTTCGATGGAAAGGATATGACCTCGTTGCTGATGGATGGGCAGTTCTCTACGCCTGTCATTACGGGCGATGCTGAGTTGAACGTGGTGTTCAAGCAGATTGGAAGTGAAATAAAAGCAATGACATCTCTATCAGAGGTGAAAGTGTATGTTTCTAATAAGAGCATCATAGTTACAGGAGCAGAAGAGAATGCACAAGTATTTGTCTACGGTCTCAATGGTGCACCTGTTGCTTCCGCTATTGGCAATGCGACATTCATACTGGAAAGTGGTGTGTATATCGTGAAAGTGGGCGAAGAAACCTTTAAAGTAAGATTGTAAGATTCCCAGACATCATAACAATGAATCCACCCGTGAGCGCTCTGCCCACGGGTGGTTCTTTTTATGCCGTTTCCCGATTCTTCCTCCAAACATCCGAAACGGCCTTATTGTCATTTTGTCACTTGTCACTTTTGTCACTTTGGGGGACGTTGGGCAAGTCTGGGCGGCTCACTTTGTCATCGCCTGCTTCTTCCAGCGGTACTGATCCACCTTCTCCACCCAGCCGTCGCGTCGCCAGCGGGAGAGGATCTTGACGAGGGAGTTGCGGGGCATGTCGCCGCGTTTCAGGGAGGCGAGGTCGTCCAGCGTGAACACGGGCGCGAGCTGGTCGAAGATGGAGTTGTTGGCTGAGTAGCGCTGACACTCGCTCTTGGCATCCACCAGCTGGCTCTCGAGCACCTCGCCAAAGGCCTTCATCTGCTGGCTCAGGCAGTATTCGGCCATCATCAGGGCGAAATCCAGACATGGTTTCGACTCCTTGGCGCAGCCGCTCAGGATGTGGAAGATGACTCCGCAGCGGAAACCGATCACGGCCGCACGCTTGCGGTAAGTGTCCTTCACGTGGTCGATGTCCTTCATGGCCTCCACGCGCTTCTCTTCCACCCATCCCTCGATGGCCTTGCGGAGACGTGGCACATCTACCATTCCTGTGCATGCGCGCAGTCTTCTCACAGCCTCCTGAATGCGCGCCTCGTCCTCTGCCGAGCGCTTGCCGAACTTGGGCATCTTCTGGAATGAGGAGTCGGGCATCTCGCTCACCAGTACACGGCTGGAGAGTCCGTTCTCGATGTTGTCCGACTTGAAGCACTTGCGCAGGGCGCCGTTCGTGCCCAGCATCGTCCAGTTGTAGGTCACGTTCACCACGCCGCTCTCGGCCTGGTCGGAGTTGTAGTCCTGACCCCACTCGCCCTTGTCGAACGAGAGTCGGTAGATGTCGTACTTCGAGCTCCACGAGCCAGCGCCGTTGGTCTTGCGCAGCGTGTCCAGCTCCTCGCAGAATGAGTACAGAGTGTGGCCGTTGGCGTTCTTGAATCGCTTCAGGAGCGTGGAGCAGCTGACCGTCACAGGCACCATCCTGATGAGCACGTGCGGGTCGTCGGGAGCCTTCTCGTTGGCCTTGCGGCTCTTCTTGCGCTCCTTCCACTCCTCCTCGCGCTTGCGTGCCTGCGCATCCTCTTCTTCGAACTGGCGCTTCCACACGTCAATGCAATTCTTCACCACGCTCTTGTTCGATGCCTGCTCACCTCGTATGATGCTCATCAGCCCGAGGTGATGGATGTTGCCGTCGCAGTACTCCACGCGCACCCCGTCGGCATAGGCTCCAGCGATGGGCATCAGGCCGCACAGCACGGGCAGGTGCATCGTCACGGGAATGCCTTTCAGCGACTCCTTCAGACCGATGGGAAGATACCTCACATTGACCTTCACGCCTGTCTCCTTGGCCACAGCCTCCGCATCGGCCATCTCCTCCGACGGAATGCCCAGTTCGAGCGCCTCCACAATCGACTGCATCACCTTCGACACGCCCTTGGGCTCCTCCTTGCAGGCCGAGTCAACCACGCTCCTGAGCTCCATCTCCGTCAATCCGAAGCGGGGCATCACCTGCATCAGCAACGACTTGCTGTTGTCGCAGATGGCACGCAGGTTCACCGCCAGCTTGTGGAGCTTCACGTTGCGCTCGCCCTTGGCAGGCTCACCACCGTTCCTGCGCCACCACTCCTGAATGATAGATGTGTAGGGAACGCCCTTGAAACTCAGCTCGGAATTGAGCTCAGTGGACGTCGGCTGAGATTTCAGCTCACGTTCAACGGGCTGAGTTTTCAGCTCGTCAGCAACGGGCTCAGCCTTGAGCTCGTCGGCAACCCATCCAGATTTGGATTCGTCGGTCACCTCGAACAGCGCCTCGTCCACATACTTCGTGTGGTCAGCAGGCACCATGTAGATGCAGCGGCTCACATCCTTCACGGCCTTGTCCGGCTCGAAGCCCGTCACCTCCTTCATCAGCGCCTGAGCCTCGTCGGCGGTCATGCCCGCAGGCAGTTCAACGAGCACGTGCGTACCTCTTCTTACGCTCTCCTCGATGAGCAGCACCTTCAGGGGCGATGCCTCCAGCAGACGCGCCTTGATCTCCTCCGTGTGACCCTTCTCGTCGAAGTCCAGCATCAGGCGGTTCAGTGGCTTCACGGCATCCGCAATCGCCCTGTGGTTGTCCTTGAACTCGGCGCAATGCGGAGTCCACACGGGCAGGCGATGCTTCAGCTGCTCGTCGCCCTTCTCGATGCGCTCGCACATCTGCTGGAGCCAAGACTCCCTGCGCATCTTCTCCCAATCCTCCTTCGTGGCTGGGGTGCATGGGGCGCCATGATTCGTGCCCATGCAAGTGAAATTCTGGTTTGTATAAGTTTCTTTGTTCATATGGATTTGATGTTTTAGTTGTTATTACTGTCGGGGCGATGTGTCAGAAGGTGGCCACCATTCGTTCGTACTCGCTTCCATAATAATAAGGTATTAGGAGTCAGCGTTAATTCAGAAAGGCATTTAACGCTGAGCCCAAAAACACCATCCACAGCACACAAAAAAAGCGGGAAACCCTCTCTGCAAGGGTCTTCCGCAAATACAGAAAAAATATTCGGAAACTTTCAGCAGCTCCTCAGACATACCGCTGAGCGAGCCCCATTTTTCGCTAAGCCATCATCTCCCTGAACAGCAGCTCCAAGTCCTGATTCGGATTCATCAGGCGCACCAGCCACTGGATGGTCTGCATCTTGTCCACGGGTCGGGTCGTGCAGCGCAGGCGGTCGTTGCCGAACTCCTTGTTGCCCTCCTTGTTCCAGAAGTGGGCGTTCACCATCACCCAGATGCTGTAGCCATCGGGCAGCTGGATGTATCTCTTTCTGGTCACCAGCTCCCTGAACAGCTCAGCCAGCACGTTCACATCGTCCAGCCACACCACACGCACAAAACTCTCCTCGCCCGAGAACAAGTCGATGAAGTCGCGCTGCTGCGTGTCGGAGGCTATCCAGCCCAGCTGCTTCAGCGCTTGGAAGAACTTCTGCAGGCGCATGTTCGTCTCACCGCGCTTCGCCCTGTAGGTGAACGTCTGGCCAATCCGCTCGGCAGTCTTCTTCGGCCTGCCACGCTTGATGACGGGCTTCTCGACAACTCGCTCGCTGTTGTTCTCAGAGCCAGGCGACCCCTGCAGACGATCCCTGTCGTACTTCTCCATCTCCTCCAGGAAACGGATGATCCTCGGGTCGGAACCCCTGACGAAATCGGCAATACGACGATCAAGGACAGCCATCCCTGACTGCCAGCCACAAATCCTGAAAACATCCTCGATGCCTTCAAGATTGACGCCCTGTGCCTTGATCTCTGCCACTTGCTGAAAAACTCTACAAGTTCTCCACAAAATCCTCAGCCAAAGACGACTCAGGCGTATAACGAACCTTCACCACATGGTCGAAAATTCTCTCCCAAAACTCACGCTCCCCAGTCATGCGCTTGGCTAGCTCCTCCAACGTAGGCTCAACAATGTCGTAGTAGAAAACAGGGCAATCGTACACATCTGCATAATAACCCTCACGGCAAGAGCCCACGAAAACCGCACATTCCTCTTCCGACCGACCTTCATACGGCTTGAATCCAATCCCGTACCTGCGCAACTTCTCCTTCAGAGGCTCTGCCTCATCAGCTGCATGCATCGCCGCCTGGGTGTAGTCGTCCTTTTGGGGATCATCCTCCTTCAGACGAGCCAGATGTACGCACAGCGTGAAGAACCGACGCACATCCACGCGCATGTCCTCCTCGTTGCACAGCACCTCGCAGTCGGTCAGCTCGGCACGGTTCCAAACCACGCCCTTGGCACCATCCTTATACTGCACAATCGGGTGGCTGTGCGTCTCCAGCTCATACTTGCCATCCTCACCGATGCGGCTCTCGCCCACGATGTACGTCGCGATGTGCTTGCCCACCTCACCATTGCAGTAGATGTAGTCAAACGGCGCCTCCAATTTCAAAATCTGAGTATCCATAAGCTTTCATTCAATTGATCTGCCGCAAAGGTACAAACAAAATCCGACACCCGAAAGCCCGCACCCGATTTAT
>Ga0256407_10008485_pt1 | contig 15045 bp, 9 predicted proteins | sample RumenRJG_04DNA_FD_193489 | JGI IMG/M metagenome (GOLD analysis project Ga0256407, IMG submission 193489) | Bovine rumen microbial communities from Lethbridge, Alberta, Canada - RJG_04 | ecosystem: Host-associated > Mammals > Digestive system > Stomach > Rumen | place: Canada: Alberta | collected... | reverse complement strand
TAAAATTTTAAAAAATAAAATTTAATAATTTTGTATCAAATATTATTGTCAATATTTAATTTGAATTATGATATTTCAATATTTACACTATTTTTTTAAAATAATATATTAATAATAATATTTATAAATATTATTATATATAATTTCAAAAATTTTAAAATTTTTAAATTAATAAAATTTATATAATGAATATTTAAATTAATTTGATTGTTAAATAATTATTAAAAACTTGTAAAAAGTATATTAGATATACATTCATTGAATTTAAAAATTCAATAAATTAAAAAAATCATTTTCTTAATTGTAAATATTATAAAAATAATCATTTCAAAGTCTATAAAATATAAAAATTAATACATAATATATTATATAAATTATCTTTTATTTATTTTTAATTAAATTTTACTTTATTTCATTAAAAATAATAAAATTCAATAACAAAACAATAAAAATAAATATAAAAATATATCAAAAAAGCACTTAATTAATAAGTTAAAGTCAGGTAATCTGGATCATACTTAATAATTAAATTTTAAAAAAAAAAATAAAAATTCATTGTTTTTTAAAAAGCGCGCGCCCCCTGAGGGGATCGAACCCTCGACCACCAGCTTAAAAGGCTGGCGCTCTACCGCTGAGCTAAAGAGGCTTTGTTAATAAATTTATTATATTAAAAAATAAATATAAAAAAATATTAAAGAATAATTTTCATTTAATTAAAAAAAAATTTTTTTTATAATATTATTATTGTAGATTTATTATATTTTTTATATATTATTAACAGATTCAATTTTATTTATATAATTTTTTAAAATGTCATATTCACCATTATTATTATTTCTATACATATTTCCAGCTTTCATTTTATGAAATATTAAAGATTTTTTTAAGTAATAATCTCTAATTTTTTTAGGTCTCCATACATTTTTTGTTTCAAAAGGTTGAAAACCATTATCACCTATTAAAAAATCATCTAATTTTTTATATCTTTCTAATTTATCATAATCATCATATAATTGTCCATGTACATATTCAAAATCTTTTTCTAAATTTTTATAATTTAAAGGCATTCTTTTATATTCTTCTTCTTTTTTTATTCCTATTTCTGAATTTATCTTTAATAATTCATTTAATTTTTTCATTTTTTTTAAATGATTGAAATAATCATATGTACAATTATTATTATCAAAAAATGTTTTTAATTGAAATTTATTAAATGGTGTTTTTTTTCTTTCATTTCTTGAATTTTGATAAAGTGTTTTTGAAATTGTTGTTGATTGAATTTTTTTATTTGTTTTTTTAAAAAGAGAAGAAGTTTTAAATGGAATATTATTTCCTTGATTATAAATTAAATTTGGTAAACTTTTAGTATTATTTTTCCTTTTCTGTCTTCTTAAATCTAATTTTAATAAATCAATATTAAAATCATCAGAATTTAAAATTTGATTTATTTTTCTTGATTCATCAGTCATTCTTCTTATATCTCTAAAAATTTCAATATCTTTTTCAGAGTATTTTAGTTTCATTTTTAATTTATTTTTTTAATTCTTTTTTTTTCAAATAATTTTGTAAAATATGAAATTTAATATTTATATATTATTTATATATATAATTATTTTTTATATTAATCTTTTATTTCACTTGAATTACTTTCTGAACTTTCCTCATTTGAATCATCTCTTTTATCTTCAATTTCTTTTTCAAATTCTTCTTTAGCTTTTTTAATAATTTGAGCTTCTTTTTGTTGATGAACATTAGCAAATTCATTTCTTAAATGACTTCTTGTACAATTTACTAAATCTTTAATATTTAAATCATTTCTAAATTTTGAAAAACTATCTTCAACAGTTTTTTTTAATTCATTTAAAAATTCTATACTTAACTCATTAAAATTTTCTACTAATCTCATATTACTTAAAATATAATCATTTTGATTTGCTATATTTATATAATGATTATCATCTTCTTCATTACAAATTACATAAACTTTATCTTGATCAATTTCAACTAAAGTATTTTTAGAAGGAGCGATAAAAACGAATTTTTGATTATTTTTTGTTATTTTTTCAGGATTTTTAAAAATACCAATTGGTATCATATTCTTTTCTAAAAAATATCCAAATAAAACATCAAATTTCATTCTTTTTCCATAATAGTCAATTTTACATTTATCAAGAAAATCTTTAATTTTGATAAAATAAAGTGAACTTTGTATAATTCTTTTTTCTTTTAATTTCTTAATAATTTCCAAAGGAAATTTAAAAGAAGCATCACCTAAAATTAATTGTTGAATAATACTTAAAAGATAAGGATTAAAAAAAGTTTGACAAATTAAAGTATCAAGCATAGAACTTATATATAATTCTCCAGAAGCAAAAGCTTCACTTAACCAAAAACCTTGACTTTCAATATTTTCATCACCATAAACACTAATATATCCAATAGAACTAACAGAAGAAATATCAGCAATAATTAAAGTTTTTTTTGTTTCATTTTTAATAGCTTTATAAATAAAAATTGTATCAGCATCTCTCATATCTTCTTGATCTTTTTCAACAAAATTATTTGATAAAATAATAACAGCTTCTGCTTTATGTACTCCTGCTTTTTTTAAATCTTCACTTTTAATTGCATTACCTTGCATATAATATATATCTGGAAAATATTGAATTTCTTTCCATAATTCTGATGGTATATGTTCACTTTTATCCATTATTAATATTGGAAGACATTTTTCTTTTATTGATCTTGCTCTTAATGGCATTATTAAATTCTTTAAATTTGGTCCTATACCACATACTACTATGTGATGATCTAATAATTCATCTGAGAAATTTTCACTGTCATGTTGTGTTCTAGGATGAATTGTGTTTATGAAACCTAATTTATTTGTTATACTTGGATCTTGGTTTTTTTCTAATTTTTTTTTGGAGTTTTGATTCAATTTTGATAAGTCATTATCTTTCATTAAATTTGTTTCTGTTGTATTGATATCATCTATTGATGATAAAGAATTATTTAATGCTTTATCATATAATGGTTGACCATCATTACCTAAATTTGCCCAATATGATTTTTTTAAACGACGTAATTTTACCATTTCTCTATTATTTTCTATTGTCCCTCTTTTATTTTGTTCAATGTAATCTTTTAATATTTCATTTATTTCATTTTCATCAGGTTGTTGTGTAGCTAATAAATAAATTAAATGATCAAATGGACTAAAAGCATATGATGGATTTAAACAAACAAAAGGCTCTAAATCTTCAAATATTACATCAGTTCCAATTACAATAAAACCAATTAATTCATATACTAAACGTACTAAATCAATAAAAGTTAAATTATGTAATATTTCACTTTTTATTTTTATACAATAAATTTCATTTCCTAATCCTTCTAAATAATCTAAATACCAATTAAAATATACTGGAATATTATCATCAATATCATCAGTTGATGGTTTTTGACTTGTTATTAAAGAAGCAATTATAGTATTTATTCCAGGACATAAACAACTCTTACCTAACATTTGTAATTTTAATTCTTCAACACATATAATTTGAGCATTAAAATTAATATCTTTTTTACTTAATAAAGAACTATAATAAACATCTTTAGTTTGTGGTAAAAGTAATTGAATAGAAAGTCTTGTTTTAGGTTCTCCAGTTTTCATACAAGAAAAATTCTTAATAGAAAAAGCTTTCATAATATTATTAAAATCTTCTTGTCTTTGATCAGAAACTAATTTATTAGCTAATATAATAACACACATACTCAAATCACTTTTACATCTATATAAATCAATATGATTAAGTGAATTTCCAACAAGATAATAAACCCTATTTCCATAATTATTTCTTTTAATCATTTTAATCATTTCTTCATTAGGTTCAGTCTGCATAATAATAGTATCAAAATTAGTATTACCATGATCTTCATGATATAATTCCTGAAGACAAGCTTCATAACTTTCAGGACCACAATCACCTAAAATAACTAAATGTTTACTTCCTCTAGAAATAGTATTATAACTTTGTCTTGAATATGTTGAACTTAATGAAAAAACAATTGACATTTTAGAATATAAAGCAGGAATAACTGCAATTATTATTACAATTGTACCTATTGTTCCTAATCGACCTAAATCACTTTTTGGTGTTAAATCACCAAAACCAATTGTTGTTAATGTTACAAATTCAAAATATATTACATCATGAAATTGGTAAATTTCCCATTTTGAAGAACTTCTTTCTACATTTGGATCTGATTTTCTTGAATCTAATTGACTTCTAGTATATCGATTTTCAACTTCGAGAATTATTGCAGTTGATAAAAAGATTATTGTTATTAAAGATATTATTAATTTGTATGCATAACGAAATTGTTCATTTGTTCTTTTTTGTAATATTGATTCTATACGAAATAAATAACAAAATCTTATCATTCGAAACATTCTCATAAAATATTTATCATTATCTGATAAGAATTTGTTACGGGAAATTATTATACATATTATAAATGATAAATCAATTAAATTTGGTAAATCAAAAAAAAAAAGAAATCTACTTTGACAAGTGTAAAAACGAAGTACAAAATGAAAAATAAAATATATTAAAAATATCATTTCTATTATATCAATTAAATGATTTGTCTTTTTTAAATTATTATGAATTTCTGGATATGTATAAGTTGAAACAATATAAAATACAACTTCTATAAATGTGAATACACAATTTATTATTTCCAAAATTTCACCTATTCCACTTTGAGTTAATTTTTTTTCTAATATGTAACTAAAATGTTTTTGTTGTATTCCTCTTAAGGAATCACTTTTTATTATATCTCTTAGTTCTTTTGAATATTGATGGTCATAGACATTTGTTTTTGAATGAAATAAAAACTTTTTTTTTTCAATTTCAATTATTTTATATTATTCTTTTTAAATTTGTTTAAATTTAATTATTTTATTTTGTTTTTTTTTTTAAATTTATTTTTTAAATATTTATTTAACATAATTTTTGGATGTCTTTTACATTTAATTTTAAATATTTTTCATCTTTATTTTTCATTCTAAATAATATTATATCTCCTTCTCTTAAAAAATAATCATCTATTAAAAAATTATTTTTATTTTCATAATTAGTTAAAATTATTTTTTTTTTATTTAATTTAATATCAATAATAGTTAAAACTTGTAGACAATCAATTATTATAACTTCTTTAACTTCACAAAGAGTAGAATTAGAACTAAATGAAAAATTATTTTTAAAATGATTTAAAACTAAACTTATACTTTTAATTTGATTTCCAGTTAATATAGTATAACAAAATAACCATTTTACTAAATTAATTTTTTTTAGTAATTCATTGTAATTAAAATTGACTTCATATTTATTTAATAAATCTAAAATAATATTTTCATTGTTTTTATTATTATTTTCTTGTAAGGGATTTTTTGAATATTTAAACTCAATTGGAGTTTTAAATTCTTTGATAAAATATTGAGGATATTCTTGTTTTAAAATATTTTCTATATTATTTTCATCTTGATTTACTTGATTATTTATTAAATTAAAATCAATATTTGAATTTTCAATTTTTTCATTTTCAAATTTTGAATTATCATTATTTTGATTAAAAGAATTAATCATATCTGATAAAAGATCATTTTGAAAAATTTGTGGAACTTTAAAACTAGTTTTATCTTTACTTTGATTCATTTTTAACTGAAAAAAAAATTATTTATTTAAATTTTATATTCAATTAAAATTCTCATTTAAAATAATTAAAAATTCATAAAAAAATAAAAATGAAAAATTTATATGAATTAAAAATAAATAGTATACCATATAGTCAAAAATCATATTTTAGAAATTCAAATAATTTTATTTGTCAATGTACTAATTATTGTTCATGTTTTTGTACTAAATGTGGTTGTTTATATAAATGTCAAAGTTATGAAAATTCAAAAAGAAGAAAAATTGAATCTGATAATTTTAATAATGTAAATCATTTAAATAAAAATTTATCACAATTAAATATTAAAAGACATAATAGAGGATCAAGTTTACAGAATTTAAATTTAAAAAGTTCTTTAATAAATTCTATTAATGAAGATTATAATAATTTTAATTGTAATTCTTTAAATAATATTAGAGTTAAAAATTCTAATTCAGAAATTGATAATATATTACATCATAATATTAATTCATTAAAAAATAGAATTATTGATGATAAAAAATCAATTGTTAAAATTCCTACTGCACCAAATTCAACTCCTAGTAATTCATTTAATAAAAGAATTAATGATCAAAAGAAAATGATTAAAAACAAATTATTTAAAGGATATAATAATGATAGTAGAAAAAAAGCAAAAATGGAATTTGAAGATTTACTTAATTCCTTTAATGATAATGAAGATAATGAAAATGACAATTCAAAATCATATAAAAGACAAAATAGTCAAATTGATGATTATCAAAAAATGTCTGTTAATATAGATTCAGAAAATAATAATAATAATAAAAGAAATAATGTTAGGACTTTATATTCATATAATGGTAATAGAATAAATGATAATATTAAAAATAGGAGAAATAATAGTATGTTTTTTATTACTAATTCAAATTTAGAAAATTTGACTGCACCAAATGAATCAAATTTATTTCTTGATAATAAAAATAGTAATTCATCATTCTCAAAAGAAAAATTAAATGAAAAAAATAATGGTAATATATTTAATTATGAAAGAAATAAATATAATAATCCAATTAAACCAAATAATCAAAATTTATATAAGGAAATACCTAAAAATCCAAGAAATAATGTTGATAAAATAATTAAACAATATAACTATAATAAATTTTTTGATATTCAAAGTTTTAATTTTCACATTTTTAATAATTATGTAAATAATGAGCAAGAAATAATGTTTAAGAAATTAAAAAATGAAAATGAAAATTTAAAAAATGAAATTTCAAAAAAAAATAAGAACAATTACAATTTAAATTTGCAATTATCAAATTTACAAAATGATTTATTAAGTTCAAAAAATGTTCTTAATAATTTACAAAAAAATAACAATGAAAATAAAAATTTAAAGAATGAAGTTTTATATTATAAAAATCAGTTATTAAATCTATCAAAAGAAAATAATGAATTAATTCAAAATATAGAAAATTTACAAAAAGAATTAAATACTTTAATAAATGAAAATAAAAGGCTTTCAAATGAAAAAAAAAATTTTAAAAATTTACAAAGTGAAAATAAGAAAATGAAAGAACAAATAAATAATTATGAAAAATTAAATTCAAAACAATTAGAGATTAAAGTATCTGAAGATGAAAATCAAAAATTAATACAACAAATTATTGATTATAAAAAAAATATATCAACATTAATAAATGATAATAAAATATTAACAAATCAAAGAATATCAGAACAAAAGACTATTTCTGAATTAATTGAAAAAAATACTAATTTAAATAATGAAATAATGAATAACCAAATTGAAATATTATCACTTAAAGAAAAAAATAAAAATTTATTAAAAAAAATAAACATTTTAGAAAATAAAAAATCAAAAAAAGACAATAATGATAAATTAAAAACAAAAATAGATAAAAATCAAATTAAGTTATTTAAAAATTTATTAATTAAATCAGAAAATAGTATATTATATAAAGGAAATCAAACTCCAAATAATACAAACAATAGTATATTATTTAATGATTCATATAAAAAAAAATCATTATCATCAAATACTTCAAAACAAATAATTAATATTTCAACATCAACTTATTCATCTAAATTAATGAATAAATTAAAAATTGAAAATGACTTAAGTCAAATATCACTTCCTATAACAAAAAAAAAATTTGTAAATAATATAGAAGAATTAGGAGAAAATTTAATATTTAAAATTTACACTTTAAAAAATATTATGTGTTATGATTTTAAAAATAAAGAATTTTGTTTATTTGATTTTGCAGATTATAATAATTTTAAAAATAATTATATAACTGAAAAAAATAATGGAAATATTTTTATTTCATATAATTCAATTTTATATATTATTACAGGAAAAAATTCTGATTTTTTTTATTGTTTTAATCCCCAAAAAAAATCAATGGAAAAATTATGTTCATTAAATAATAATCATTCAAAAGGTTCATTAATATCTTTTCAAAATTCAATAATTTGTTTAAGTGGTGAACATAATAAAAAATGTGAAATATATTCAATTAATAAAAATAAATGGAATGAAATTGCAGAAATGAATTTTGAAAGAAGTGAATTTGGAACATGTATAATTAATAATAAATATTTATTTGCTTTATTTGGTTTTAATTCACCTAAAAATGAATATTTAAATAATATTGAATTCTTAGATTTATTAAATGAAAATTCTTTATGGAAAAATTTAGATTATAAAAGTGATAATATTTCTTTATATATAAAAGGATTTTTAGCTTTGAATTATTTAAATAATAAAATTATTATAGTTGGTGGTTTTAATGGAGAATTTGAAAAGCCAATTGAAAATTTTATTCAAATTATTTTAGGTGAAAATTTTGAAAATGAAATATATATTGAAAATGTAGATAGAAAATTAAAGGATATTCAAAAATATAAAAATTATATTTTTTCTACGAATATTACAGAAAGAAAAGATGAACAAGGAAGAATTTTTAATGTTGCTTATGATAATGATGATAGAATTCATATTTTTGAAATACAAAATATGATTCATGATGTATTTAAATTTGAATAAAATATATATTTTTTTAATTATAAATTTTTATTTTTTTATTATATTTAATATTATATTTTAATATATATTTCATTTTTTTTTATTATAATATAATAAATTCAAAAAATAAAAATATTTTTAGTTTTTTATTTTATATATATATAAAATTAGTTATTATCTTTATTTTTATTATTTTATAAAAATAAATAATCTAAATAAAAAAATATTGAATTAAAATAAATTAAATTTATAAATTGTTAAATTTTCCTACATATTTTAATTTACCCATATAAAATATTTGTAATAAAATATTTAAAATTTTTTTATTTAATTGAAAAACAATTATTTAAAATGTTGATATTATGTTCAAATATTTTATTCATATTAATAATTAATGAAAAAAAGTAAAAATAATATATTAAAGAAAATCTTCAAAAGATCTATTGAATTTAATAATAAAATTAGAAATAATAATAAATCCAATACACCAAATTATTATCCAAAAATTCTTTCTAAAGAAAATTCTTTTAATTTAGAAAAAACTGAGAAAGAAATGTTTGAAAAATTTTATTTAAAAAGAAGAGAAGGATTAAAAGGAATATATAATCATTTAAATAAATCTAATACTTCAAGAGAAATTGATAAATTAAAGAATAAAATAAATCTTGAATTTAATTTTATCAATAATAAAATATCATTTGTTCAAGTTGATTCTGAAAAAAAAAAATTTAATAAAAATATAGAAAAATTAAAAAAGAAAAAAAATAAATTTAATGAAAAAAGTAAATATCAATTTTCTAAATTATATAAACGAACTATATTTGATAAAAATATGTCAAATAAAAATAATGAAAATGATATTTCAGTCATTGAAAATTATCAATCAAAAAATATAAATAAATTAACAAGAATAAATTTTGAAAAAGAAGTAATTCGTTCAAGAGATATATTAGATGATATAATGAAAAAAAGAATTGAAGAAAGATCAAAATTATTTTCAAAATCATTAATGAATTTAGATAGTAATAAATATATAAAAATAATTAAAAATCCTAAAACTAATAATTTGATTAATGAAAATAATTTATCACGAATTATAAGATTAAAAAAAATAGAATATAATATGTATGATATAGATAAAGATGATTTATGCAAATATAATTGTAAATATTTACAAAAATTTGGAAGAGAATTAAATAATTCAACATCTAAAATAATTGAAGGTACTTTACCTGAAGGATGTAAAAGAACTTTTTCTAAAACAACAATTTTTAAATTTAAATCTCTTTTAGGTAATCAATAAAGAATTTATTTAATTTAATCTATTAATTAAATGACATTATGAATAAATATGATTATAAATATAAATTATATAATAATCACTCAACTAAATTATTCAATTTATTAAAAAAAACTTTAACAAATTAAAATAGAATTTTTTTAAAAGAAAAAATTTAAAAAAAAATTTAAATAAAAAAATAATTATAAATTTTTACCAATAGGAGGATCATTATAAGCATTTTGATAATATTGAATAGCTCCTCTAGTATTTTGAATGGGTTGAGTAAAGGCACTTGATTTAGCCCAAGGATTAGGATTTTTAATAAAAGTACGATAAATATTACCAGAATTAATATGAGTTAACCAAAAAGTTGCTGGCATATCCCCACTTAAAATTTTATTATTTTCACTTTCTAAATTATCATTATTTTCATTATTTAAATTTTCTTCTTCTTTTTTTTCATCTTCTTCATTTAAATTTTGTTTCATTCCTAAATTTTCTTGTTCATATTGTTTTTTTAATGCTAAAGTTCTTGGATTTCTTTCTTCATTTAAATTAAAAAAATTTCCATATGTGTTATTTACTGTATCATATCTATCAAAATCATCTTTTGGATAAACTGGCATAGTATATTTATTTGTTTCATTCATTTGAGGGGAAAAATTCTGAGTTGAATCTACCATTCCATATGCTTCTTTTCTTCTTTGTTCTTCTTCAAACCAATTTCCTTCTAATACTCCTTTTGGATATAAAATTTGGTTTTTGTAACGATTTGGCATTTCCATTTTTTTATTTTATGTTTTTTTTTTTTTGATTTATCATTTTTTGTGATAATTAAATTATAATAAAAATTGCAATATAATAACTATTATTAAAAAAATATTTAAAAAATTATAATTGATTTAGAATATTTTTTTTAAAATAATAATGAAAATGTTGTTAAGAAAATGTGATTTTATTTCTCCTAAAATATATTTATATTATTATACTGAAAAAAGACATTCTTCAGCAACTTCTGGATTCATTACAATATTATTTATAATTATAACTCTTATAGTTTCATATTTTTTTTCAAGGGATTTTTTTTTTAGAAATAACCCAACTGCATTTTATTATAAAAAATACAACAAAAATGAAGAAAATATATATTTAAATTCTTCAGGATTATTTCATTTTATTAATTTTTTTTCTGAAAATGATCACCCAATTAATATTGAAAAAAAAGCTTTTAGTATAATTGGAATTAAAGTAAGTGATGAAGCATTACTCAAAAATAATAATATTATAAATAATAAATTTTGGATTTATGATTTATGTGAAGAATCAGATTTTGGAAAATTAAAGCAATATATTTCTAATAATATTTATAATTTATTTAAAAATAGTTTTTGTATTCAAAAATTATATGATAATGAAACTAATACTATTATTTTAAAAAATGATTCAAATTTTGAATATCCTCATATATCAAATGTTTTTTCTAATAAGTTTTATGGAGTTTATTTTATGAAATGTCAAAATTTTACATTATTAAATAATAATTCATGTTTTGATGATGATATTATATTAAAATATAGATTAAATACTTTGAAATATTCATTAAATTTCATTGAATATTATGTAAATGTTGAAGATTATTATAATCCAATTATTGGTAATTTTAATACATTATCAACAGAATTTTCAAGTGGAACTTTTACAATTAATCATTTAAATTTTGCTTCATTGGAATTATCAACAAATCATGGACATTTAATTGATAAAATAAATAAAAAAAAAACATTTTCTTTTGATTTCAATGAAAAAATAATAGAATATAATTGGATTAATAGTTCTTTTAATATTTTTGGAGGATTTAATTTTTTACTTAAAAATGAAATTAATATTTATATTAGGAAATATGATAAATTACAAGATATAATTGGTTCTATAAATGGTGCTTTACAAATGTTTATATTAATTGCAGAAGGTTTAAACTATTTTATTTATCATGGATATAAAATTATTGTTGATTTTAATCATGAATTATTTAAAATTAATTTAAAAAATTTAAAAAGAAGTGCAACTTTTACTGAAGATTCAAATTATAAATTAATTTCTCCTAAACCTAAAAAAAGTAATTCTTCTATTTTAGGTAAAATTAAAATGGGAAAAATAAATAGTGTAAAAATATTAAATGAAACATCATATAAAAGAATTCGTTCAAAAACTAAAATGATGACAAGTTTAGTTGTACCTGATGTTAAAAAAGATATTTGTTGGAAGGAATTTTTCTTGAATTTTAAAGTTAAATGTTTTAAAAAAGACCAATATATTAATTTTATTACATTATATAGAAAAAAAATTTTAAGTGAAGAACAAATATATAAAAACTATTTTAAAATAAAAAATTTAAAAAATTTTGTAAAATTAATAAACAATAAAAGAAATGAAATAAAATATAGTAATAATGGATTATTAAATATTCAAAAATTTAATATTGTAAGTAATACATTTAATCATTAAATAATTATGGAACACAATAATAAATTTTTAAATTAACAAAATAATAAAAATATTAATCATATATTTAATTATATTTTTAACTTCAAGAATCAAATATTTTTTCATAGGAATCTTATCTTATATTTATTTTTATTTATATTTTTTATTATTATAGATTTTTTAAATTATATTGATTTCATAAGGAAATATTAGAATTTTTTACTTATAAAAAATATTAGCTTTATATTTTATTATAAAAATAATTTTTTGTTTTTATAATTTTTAAATAAAATTATTATTAATTATAAAAATAACATTTTAAATTATAAGTAAGTTGTGTTTTTTTCTTAATTAAATTTATTTTTATGAAAAAAAATGACTTCAGTTGTTAAAAAAATAAATATAAAAATATTTTTTTTATTTTTATTTAATGATAAATAAAAATATACTTTTTAAGCATTAATAAATTGTTTAACTTGTCCTAATTTAAGAGTAATTGAATTTTTTGTTTCATCATCTTGTTCATCTTTTAAAAAAACTTGAAGAACAGATCTTACAAAAGCTTGAAGCATTCTATTTAAATTTTCTTTACCAAGACTTTCTTTTAGCTTATCTAAAGCTATCCACATTTCTTCGGTTGGTGCATCAGATACTAATTTTTGATATTTTTTATCTAAAAATATATCACTTAATCCACCATAAAAATCCATTCTATCTTTTTCCTTTTTTGGGTCATCCATTTTTTTTAATATTAAAAAATAAATTGTTTAATAAGATTTTTTTCCATTTTAAAACAAATTTAATATATAAATTTTTGTAAATAAATATATTAAAATGTTAAGAATATATTAGGAAAGCAAAAATAAAAATTTATTTTCACAATTTATAAATTATTTATTTAAATTTTTAAAATTTTTCATCTGATAATTTAAAATTTAAAGAAAAAAAATTTAATAAATATTATTTAATTAATTATTTTAATATATATATTAAATAAATAATTTATTTGATTTTATTTTAATTCTTCCAAATTTATAATTTGATATTATTTTAGGAAATTCTAAATTCTCTAATTCTAAATTATATTTATTTATATATTCTTTTTTTTCAAATGGAAATATTTCTTTGGTTGTCAATGCATTTAAAATTTCTCTATTTTTCATTATATTATTTCTATTATTTAAATTTTCATTAAAATTTTTTATTAATGAATCATTTTTAGGAATTTCAAAATTTTCTAAAGAAATTCCTTTTCTTTTTGCTAAATTCATTTTCATCAAATTAAATTTTTTTGAATAAGTTTCATAATTTCCTTTCATACATTTATTTTTATATTTTGGGTCTGTATAATCTAAATGCCTTTCAAGTAAAATATTACCTGAATTATTATAATTATATGATTCATTATTATTAAAAGAAAAATTATCACTTAATTCTGTTTTCATATGTTGATGTCTATTTAATTTTTTATATAATCTTATTGGTTTTGTTTTATTTATTGTTAAAAATGTATTTTTTACTATTTTATTTGGTTCAATATTTAACATTTTTTTAAAAGATTTTAAATTTCCATTTAAAAGGAAATTTTCTAATAAAATAAGATGTTTTTTTTCATTTTCATCCTTATCAAAATTCATTTTTTTATATATGTCAAATAAAAAAAAAATTAATTTAAAGTAAAAAAATTAATAGATATAATATAAATTAATTTATTTAACTATCAATTTTGATTCTAAATCAATATATTTTATTTTTCTGGAGTTTTATTTTTTTTAAATCTTTTTCCATGAATTATTTCATCATCTTTTTTATTTGGTTGTGTTAAAGTATCAATGAAATCTAAAAACTTACCATCATTTATATAATTTTGTGGTATAATACCATTTGATATTTGATTAATATCTTTTAATCTTTTTTTATTTATAATCTCTCTTTTTTTTTTATTTGGAAATAAATTTTTTATAAACCGAGAAAAATTTTTTTCATAAAAAACTTCTTTTGATACTTCTTCTAGATCGATTTGTATATTAATTATAGGATTATTTTTAGATTTTTTTAAATGCTTTTTTATTACTTTCTTGTTATCTTTTTTTTTTGTAGTAATTGAATTTGTAGATTTTGTTCCAATTGAGAGTTGTATATTTTTGAGATTATTTGTTTTATTTTCCTCTTTTAATTCATTATTGTTTTCCTTTATTTTTTTTGTTTCTTCATTTTTATAATCAATATCATTATTTGAATTTATATTTTCAGATTTGATTATAAATGAATCTAAATCTATTTTTAAGGTTTGTTGATTTTTTTTTTCTTTTTCATTTTCTTGAAAATTAAAATTATTACTAATTATATTATGAAGTTTATTATATCCTTCTCTATTACTTTTAGCTATATCAAAATTAAAAATAACTTCATAGAGAGAAAAATTTGTATTATTTTCTCGTTGATAAGATAAATTTAAGATTGATATAATATTATTGTAAAATAAATTATCATTATTAATTGTTTTGTCATTATATTTTTTTTTTTT
>Ga0256407_10008483_pt1 | contig 15049 bp, 17 predicted proteins | sample RumenRJG_04DNA_FD_193489 | JGI IMG/M metagenome (GOLD analysis project Ga0256407, IMG submission 193489) | Bovine rumen microbial communities from Lethbridge, Alberta, Canada - RJG_04 | ecosystem: Host-associated > Mammals > Digestive system > Stomach > Rumen | place: Canada: Alberta... | reverse complement strand
TTCTACCTGGAAATCCAGCCTCTCAATATTGCACAGCAACGCGATACCAATCTCTTCTATATGGAAATGGCCCGGAAACATAGCATCAAAGCCGTGGCTACTAACGATGTTCACTATACCCTTAAAGAAGACTGGGATGATCATGACACCCTATTATGCATTGGGACTGGAAAGAAGAAATCTGATCCCGACCGCATGAAGTATTCTCATGATTTCTGGATCAAATCCGAGGAAGAGATGGTCGAGTCTTTCGAAGTGCAAGAAGAAACCCTGTCTTCGAAGTGCGATGACTTGGCTCTTCTACAGGAATATCGGGATTTTTGGATAGAAGCTCTCACAAATACCCAAGAGGTGGTAAGCAAATGCGAGGACAATATCAAGCTGGGAAGCGACAAGCCATTGTTCTCCAACGTAAAGACATCTTATGGTCGGACGCCGAAACAGGAACTTCATCTCTTCGCTTGGAAAGGACTTTACGAGTATCTTGCCAAGCATCCGGAATACGACCGGAAGGAATACGAGAACCGTCTTCACAACGAATTGGAAGTTATCTGTCCCAAGGGGTTCGCGCCCTATATGCTGGCTGTCAGGGAATACGTAAACTGGGCAAATTCGAATGGGGCGCCGACTGGCCCCGGAAGGGGAAGCGCTGCCGGTAGCTTGTGCCTCTTCTGCTTGGGAATCACTAGAAACATTGATCCCATCCAGAACAATCTCTTGTTCTCCAGGTTCCTTACGGCTGGTCGAAACGAAATGCCCGATATCGATATAGACTTCCTCAATGCTGGTCGCGACAAGGTAATAGAGCACCTGGAAGATTACTACGGAAAGGAATGCGTATGCCATGTCGGCACCTATTCAGAAATGGGCGTCAAATCCGGGCTCAAGGATGTCTGCCGTGTATTGGAAGTCTCCTTTTTAGAGTCCAATGATATCACGAAAGCCATCGGTGAAATCAACGACAGCCCAAACGCTAAATTCAAGGACTTCGATGCCATGAAAGACGGCGACGAAAACGAGCAAACGCAATGGAAAAAGTTTCATGAGCTGGAGACAAAGTATCAAGAAGTCTTTCGTCTCGCACGCGCTTTCGAGGGAACGCCGAGGAATCAAGGCGTACACGCATCGGCCATACTGGTAACGCCGATGCCGGTAACAGATCTTTTCCCGGTGAGATACAAGGACGGAATGGCCGTGGCTATCTATACCGGAACACAGCTTGAGCACTATGGCGCGGTTTGATCATACTTGGCCGCGGATAAAGCGGGTAATATGCGGGAACCCCTAAAGGCTTGTACACTACAACGCAATGTTTTCTCTAATGAGAAGTAAGACATAATCGTGAAAGTTCTAAAAAGTTGCAAGTATGAACCGCCCTGGTGAGCCAGGCTCCGGTGATGAAATGGGCAATCCGCAGGCACGATAAGTTCCGCCTCAGAGAGCATGGGAATATCCCACTGCTATACGGGTGACTGTATAGCAGATCCCCGATAAGGACGACAGTCCGAATGATGTGCTCCGAACTTCGTAGAAAACTACGAGACCCAAGCAGAAATGACTTAGGAATTATGTTCTTTGACGTATTAAGGCTAAAAATTTGGTAATGCCCCTTACGAAAGGGTGATACAAATGACAGCCAAGATACCAGACAATTTAAGGAACAACTCAAGAACATAATTTAACAAAATCGCAAGTATGATTTTCTCGGCCTCAAGACAATTGATGTCATTGTCAAGGCCATCGAGAACATTTCGGAGGTAGAAAGTATTTTCGACCTCTATGACAAGGCCGACATCAATAATGATAATGTATGGAATTACATTGCCGACAAGAATACCGACGGGGTATTTCAACTAGAATCCAATACGATGAAAGGGGTTATCGATACTATCAAGCCGTCATGTTTCAATGACTTGGTGGCGGTAAATGCCCTTTGCAGGCCTGGCCCATTGTCTGCCAATATGCCGCAGGACTACGGGAAACGAAAAAATGGTGGACAGTCTATCTCTTACCCAATTCGTGACTGTGAAGATATTCTAGACAACACCTACGGAGTCATTCCGTATCAAGAACAGCTCATGGCCATCTCAAAAAAGGTTTCCGGGTTTAATGATACACAGGCAGACTCATTAACGAGAAAGACGATTGCGAAGAAGAAAAAAGCTATGATGCCTATGCTTGTCCGCTGCCATATTTTCGGAAAGAAAAACTGTGAAGGGCCAGAGGGATGGGAAGATGACATGCATGCTCCATGGTACGATCCTCATGGAAAATATGGTGATGAAATTCCAGGTGCCATCGCTAACGGTTATACGGAGGAGGAAATCCTTTCCTATTTCAAGAACATTGAGAAATTCTCAGAATATTGCTTCAATCGATCACATAGTGCTTGCTATGCTTACGTAGGATTTTTGTGTGCTTGGCTTAAATACTACTATCCGGAGCAGTTCATGGCGGCCACTCTCTCTATCCAGGACAATGCCGAAGATGTTTCCTATTACGTAGACGTCTGCCGCAAGATGGGTATAGAGGTAACTGTCCCTGATGTCAACGTATCCTGTAGGGATTTCACTCCCGATCCGGGGCATCATCGTATTCTCTACGGCCTGTCGGCAGTAAAGGGAGTAGGGGACGCCGCCATAGATGAAATCGTTTCCAACGCCCCGTATTCCAGTCTTGAAGACGCCATGGAAAGAATTCCAAAGAAAGCCTTCAATAAACGTGTTGCCGAAGGGCTTATAAAGGCGGGTGCGTTCGATTGGCTGAACGACAACCGTATCGAACTTCTCAACGACCTTCACGCCCTGCGAAAGGATAAGGCTAGAGACAAGGAAGGCCGCACAAAGAAGGACAAGGATGGGAATATCATCTATGAGTATGAGGATCCGACTCGCTGGAATGAGATGAAGTGTATGGAGTTCGAGGAAGAAACCCTAGGAACACACATCACTTTCCATACATGGTGGGAAGACCTGGGTATCGACGAGAAGGCTACTTTTACGGGAAAAATCGTCTCCGTTCGTGAACACAAGCAGAAGAACGGGAAAATGATGGCATTCGTTCTTATAAAGGATGACGAGACCGGAGCTAAGATCGATTGCTGTATCTTCGCCAAGCAATACGCACCGCTTAACTCATTGTTCTTCCAAAGGGAAGGCAAGTCCGTCACCATAAGCGGAAAGAAGAGCGAAAAGGGATCGTTCATCATTGACGATGCTGCGCCGAGCCGTGCCGAGAGGTTCTCGGACGAACTTGACTCTATGGCCATCTAGTTACCAAACCTCCCGATATTTTCGGGAGGTTTTTCTTTTTTACGTATTGAAACATATGTTCTGTTATGCTATAATACTCATGAGCCCCAAAGAATGATAGTATCGCGAAAAAAGATGGGAGTGAACGAAAGTGGGTATCATGGAGAACACGCAGTTTCTTGCTGAGAAGTACAGGCTTGATATTAGCCACCCCGAGGCTCACGATCCTCGGGAGTGGATAGATATACTATGTAGCACTGCCACGCCATATGATATGGCCGAGATTATCCTAGGGCTTGCGACAGACAATCGCGACCTTTTGGATCGATATATCTCGCTTCAACTTAAAAAAGATAAGGCAATCATTTGAAGATCTGACTGGAGGCTTTCGGCCTCCAGTTTGTGTTTTATTTGTGTTACAAAATCTTTTGAAGTATTGAAAAATATAGCTTTACATAACTTAGACTTTGTGTTATTATAATAACACAAAAAGAAGGAGCGCGATACACCATGAGAGAAAAAGTGAATACCGTAACACGAACGATACGGGCAGCACCTGAAACACTGAATGAAATTAAAAGGCTTACCGATGAGATGGGACTCAAGAACCAAGGAGAACTTTTCGAAGAACTGCTTCAAGTATGGAAGCTGAAGCAAGCACAGGAGTCAATCCCCGGTATGCAATCGCCCGTCGAAGAGATTAACGTACACCAGGATGCTATCAGGTATATCGTACAAAAGTCGGAAGAAGAGAAAAAGTACCTCCGCGAGGAGCTGTCAAAGCTTCGGCTGGAGAACAGGGCACTGAAGAGGAAACTGGAGGGAAAGCCATGAAAAAGACAATCTATAAGCTTTTTATAACAATGATTATGCTGGCAACGCTTGCCATAGGCGTCACTTGCCACGCAGAAAGTCAGTATATCGAAGCTACCGGGACCTACGTTCTTGGTGACCGGGACACAAGGGATGTCGCCGAACGGCGGGCTATCAAGGATGCTGTGCGCGTAGCAACACAAAAAGCTGGATACTACGTCGAAAGCTATTCCCGGACAGAGAACTATGTTTTGACCGACGACGAGGTAAAAGCTATCGCCGCCTCTATCATCCACGTCTATGATCAACGGACGGAATTCGTAAACAATGGAACTGTCTGCCAAGCAACGGTATATGCTGTCGCCAAGATGTCCGATATCGCTAGCCTTATAGATCGTGAGCGCGGTACTACCGAAGGCGGGACGAAGCAAAGAAGACAGCCAAAGAGCCTCGCCGAAATGGGGTACGAAGTATCATCATCTTCCTATGAAGTAGAAGATGAGCAAGATGTCTCTTCCTATACAGGAATTGTCATTGACTGTCTGGATGCCCGTGGCGTAGATGATCTCGGAGTAAACCGTCCCGGAATAGAGTCCACCGTCATCAAGACGCAAAGCGGGAAAGTACTCCTTGACTATCGCACCCCGGTTTACAGGAACGATTTCGAATTTGTCTTCGCCGTCACCCAGTATCGTCCTGATGTCGTGGAGAGAATCGCCGGGAGCAACCCTTATTGGGTGCATGCTTCCTATATCGCCCCGAAACCACGTATCAAGCCATCGTTCGGAGGAACTGTATGCTCCGGTGTCATAGTCATTCCTAACGAGGCAGGGGATATCATCGAGGACATACAGGACAGGACTGGAATGCTCAGCGCGAAAAATCCCCCGGTAATCGTCATTGGCTCATGGACAGAAAGGTACTGATACTATGTTAAAGAAAACACTCTCCATACTAACGCTTACAACGATTCTCGTATTTCTTTGTGGATGCGTAGCTTTCGCTTCCCCAGCGAATATTGTAGCCGAAGGCCAGTATATATTTACCGCGAGCGATACACGTGAGACGGCAAAGAAAGCAGCGATTAAGGATGCCATGCGCTACGCGGCAGAACAAGGCGCAGTGTATGTGGAAGCGTACTCCGAGGCAAACAAGCTCAATCTTACGAAGGACGAGGTGGAGACAGTTGCCGCCGCTATCGTTAAGGTGTATGACGAAAAAATTAGCTACAGCCACAACGGGACGGTCTGCCATGCGACCATCTACTGTACCGTGGACACAGACGGAATCGATGTTGACAAGATCCTGAGACGCTACCGTGGCGGCCAAAAAAACAATGGCGAGCAACAAAGCCGTCAACCGGTGGCGCCGCAGGTCAGGTATTCCGGTGTTATCATTGACACCTTTGATATCGACACATACGACCTCATATTGAACGGGGTAGTGACACACACGGCTATTATATCTGAGGATGGAAGAATTGTCTATGATTCCATGACGCCCGAGCCCAAGTATGGCGACGAGATTGTGTGGATATCCAATGGTGCGGATGTGGACAATGAAAGAGGCGCCGGAAGAAGGCCGTATTGGGCAAAAGCTCTCTACACATATAATCCTAATCATGACAGGTTCACCGGCACTATCGTTATCTCCAACGCGGATGCCGATGCTATACTTGCCCAACAGAAAGCATATGGCATTCTGAATGGAAAGAAACGCGGGAATATCGTAGTCATGAAACGTCGTTAATATTTTCAAAAATTTTTTCAAACTGTAAAACCCCTTTCATCTTCGGTAATACATCTTATGTAAGTCGAACTTGAAAGGGGCATTTTTATGCGTAAATTAGCGAGTATCCAGAAGGTACTCAAGATTGAGCCCATAGAGAACGCCGACAACATCGAGCTGGCGACGATTCTTGGATGGCATGTTGTCGTAAAGAAGGGGGAATTCAAAGCCGGAGATCTCGCCGTCTATGTTGAGACAGATTCCATCCTTCCGAAAAACAATCCCGATTTCGCATTTCTGGAAGGCAAAAGACTCCGGACGAAGAAACTTCGCGGCGTCTACTCGCAAGGCATAGCATTTCCACTGTCTATTCTGCCTGGTTGGTGCAAACAGGAAGGTACTGATGTCACCTCCGAGCTCGGGATCACTAAGTGGGAACCGGACGAATATAACCGGAACCAGCAAACAAAGCAAAAAAAGCCCAGGAAATGGTACATGAGATTTGCCATCGGCAGGTGGTTTTGGAAAAAATTCCTTTACCGGCCGGACTCAGGACCATTTCCCGCTTGGATCTATAAGACAGACGAGACCAGTATCCAGGTGCTTCAGGATATTCTCGACAAGTACTCCGGGATGCAGTGCGAATATACTGAAAAGGTGGACGGCAGCCCTATCACCGTTTGGTACAATCACGATGAAAAGAAGCTCCATGTATGCTCTTGTAACAAGGAAATTTTTGATCAGGATGACCGGTTTTTTGTCACGGCCATGAAGTATGCCGACAAAATCAAGCGTCTTACACCCGGTATGGTATTGCAAGGTGAGCTGTTAGGGCCTGGAATACAAGGGAATAAGTACGAGCTCAAAGAATGTATCATCCTGTTTTACCAGGCAAGCATGGGCAAGGAATTCCTTCAGCCATCGCTTTTCCGTTCGGTTATGAAGGATGCCGGTCTTGATACTGTCCCGTATCTCGGTTCTGTTCGTCTCGGTACTGATATCGATTATTTCATAGATCTTGCCAAAGGTACGTCTGTGTTAAACAGGCAAACAAGGAGAGAGGGGATCGTTATCCGCCCGGAAAGAAATGTCTATGAGCTAAACGACAACCGCTTCGTCGGCGATCGCATTTCCTTTAAGGCAATCAATCCGGAATTCTTGGTGAAATACGACCTCTGAAAAAGAAAGGAAGAAAAACATGTCAAACTATTTCCCCAAGACGGGGTTGTATAGACAGTCTAATGGAGTCTCGCATGCGAGCCGTCCTCCTATCCCAACGATATATCCACGAAGGCAGGAGATAATCCTTGAATGAATTCAATCGAAGAAACTGGGGGTACGACGTTATCGTCGCCAAAAACAAGGCCTCCGAAAAAACTGAGACAGCCAGGCGCATGGGAAATGCTCTCAATGAACTGGCTGATGCCTACGACAGGGATATCCGTGAGTCCAGAAGCATAGCTGAATGTCAGGAAATTCAGAAAGCTCTGGCGAATGATTTCGATGATATCATCAAAAAAGGCCGCGCTAGCAATATCCTTACGGAGAAATGTCAAAGGGCGTTCAGAATACTCTTAGTGTTGGCATTTTCATTGGCATACTTCATCATCCGTACATGCAATGACAGTACGTACCCGGAGAACCTGTGGTTCATCGCGCTCTTATTGGTGAACGAGGCATATATCCTATGGTTCACTTTCCATATCCGGCCGAAAGATGATGATTAACGCCTAATTTCTTCCTCCACGAGCAGTATTGCGGCTGGCGACAGGTAATATTCCTTTTGGAGGGGGTGCAAAGTAGATGTTCAAGAAAATAGTCAGGAGAATCCGCATCATCGAGCAGGGGATCTTCGATTTCATCCATGACTACACCCTGGAACTCATTCTGATATCCTTCATCAGCCTGGGTTTTTGCTGGGCTGTAGGGTATTTCTGTAATGCCCTGTACGGGATGAAGTTCGAGCTCCAGAGCTGTTGGGCTGGATTTTCAGCTATCGGCGGCGCCGGTGTATTAGCTTCCGTGAAGTACTGTATGGACAGCTGGAAGAATACGCCTGATGGCAAGGCGCCAGCGCAGGGGCTTTCTGCTTCTCAAAGGATCGCCCGCGCAGGTGCTGCTGCGTTGAATGACTTGGCGAAGGAGGATGGAAAAGAAAAATGATGAAATCTCTTAACTGGGTGGAGCTCGCCTCCGCATTCTATGAGTTTGAGGCAAAAGCAAAGAAGTTCGGGTTCTTCGTTCCCGAATTGGACAGGATGGCTGATAGCCTAGAGGACATGCGTCCGTTTAAGTCCAGCAATGCACTGAAGGAAAGTGCGAAGATTATCGCTGAGGAGAATGAGCACGAAGGAAAGGTTATTATGTTTAAGCCCGTCTCGGGCCCATTGTTCAACGAGAATGACGAGTTGGTCGCGGCACTTTAGCCGAAAGGGCGCCATCTTCCTAAAATGATGAACAAAAATATTTTTCTAGTACTTCATCATTTTGGGAACAACTTCATCATTTTAGGCGGATTTCCCTCTTAAAAGGCATGAAAATGGCAAGATTTTACCCCAATTGTGGATAATTCCATAGTTATCCACAGCTTTTGGTGGATAACCTTCCTAAAATGATGCGGTACTTTTCAAAATGATGAAAAGGCATCCCATAATGATGCTACGCCTTCCCAAAATGATGAAACTGCCTATTAAAAGGATGAGATCGTCATTAAAATGATGGGAAAGAATCCAGTATTTTCAAGGTCTGAGGCCGTATTTGACAAACACTATTCTATACTACCTATCTATTAACATATAGATAGACGGTATTAGGGAGGCCCATATTTCTTCTCAATAATAGCCGTCACGACGGTACTTCTGACAGCTCTTCATCATTTTGGGAAGCTTCGTAACTATTGCGTTCCTGTCCCCTTTCTGCTATGATACATGGCAAAGAGAGGTGTGGAACGACATGAAAGATCCGAAAAACTTGCCAGACATCGTTCAGCAGTCGCTGATGGAAACCAATTCCTTCGCCTTGCTGGAATTCGACAAGCCTATGACGATGCTCCAGCAAAAGCTGTACTATCTGAGCGCTGCCCTCATCAAGAACGGGGACGACCCTGAAGAGAACCAGCTATACCATATCAACATCAGGGATATGGCCAAGGCGACAGACTCTTCGCCGACCAGCCTCCGTACCAATATGGAACGGGTGGTACAGGCATTTACGGAAACGAATGTCAACCTTCGCACCGCTATCAATATAGGAGATAGTAAGACGGCCATAGTATTGGGTATCTATCAGTCCATTATTCTTGACCGCAATGATCCTTATCAGGTGGAAATCCGTTTCAATTATGACTTCCGTAAGAAGATGCTGGAAATGAAGAAAATTCATGATATTCAGTACCCGGTGAAGACTATACTGGATCTCCATAGCAAGTACGCGATTTCCCTTTACGTTTTCCTGATAGCCTCGGCATCCGCTTTACGAGATGAATTCGGCATTTCAAACGGGAAATACGACATTGCCGTTACTAAAAGCCGGCTCCTTCAGGTCATGCAGTACGACAAGAGTCCCGGGGTATTTCATCAGCGAGCTTTGCTTCCAGCCTGCGATAATCTTAACAAAGATTCTGAAATTTACATCGAAAACGGAAAACCGGAGTTCATCAAAAAAGGAAACGCCATCGTGGAGTACGTTTTCCATATTAGGATTACCACGAGTATTCAAAAGCCTATCTTTTCGAAATCCCTATTGCAGGAAACCTTGGGATTTGACCTGCCTCAGTGATTATCTCGCGGAAAAGGCAGCATGGATGGGCGCCGACAAGTCGCTAGTCGGATCCATGAAGCTCCACAATGACAGGAGCAGGGCGTGGAGAAATATCCTGTATACCCTTATCCAAAAAGGGAGAAACGGCCGTTACCTCAACGCGGCATTCAGGAATGACTACGCCAAGGAATACTCTACGGAGCACCTGGTACGTGTCTTGGCAGAGCTGCATCCAGAATATCAGGATGACTACATTAACCAGCTAAACCAGGAGTACGATAAACAAGGTATGCCGAGCAGTCCCAGTTTCCTGGAGCAGCTCGTCAAAAATATCACGAAGAAAAAGGCCGCTATAGCGGACTAACGGTAAGTCAAATAATACACAAAGGAGTTTTTGCAAACATGGAAAAAGAAGTTATCGGAAAAACAGCATTGATTGAGAAGGTTGCCAGCATGTCCGAGGATATTACCAAGAAGGACATTGGTACCGTTATCGCGAACACCTTGGCAATTATCACCGAGGAGGTCAAAAATGGCAATGAGGTACGTCTTATCGGCTTCGGCACATTCAAGAAGACCCATCGTGAGGCGCGCAAGGGACGCAATCCCCAAACGGGCGAGCAGATCGATATCGCGGCAAGCGACAGTCTCGGATTCAAATCAAACGTCAGGTATTGATAAATATACTTTACTTCCGATAGAGATAAATTATCGGAAGTAAAATAAGATACAGAAAACAAGGGGAGAGATCGGATTACTTCCGAATATTTCCTAAAGAAAAGCCCTGCCGAAATATCAGTAGGGCTTTTCTTGCCAAGTAATGTAACAATAATAGTAAAAAGCGGCGATTAATTCGCCGCTTTCTTTTACCCGATAAAGTAGATCTTCGCGGCTACGGCCACGACAAGCAGGAACTCAAGGACACGAGCAATATTATAACCATACTTAGATATGAAACTGGAATCCAGGTCGCGGACGGTGTTCGCAAGCTCTTGTGCTTCAGGAGTTTCTTTTATAGCGGAAATGCTTTTTATAGCCTTCCTAATTTTCTCCGCCTCGTCTATGATCAGTGGATCAGAAGAGGATTCTATTATAGCGAGAGAAGCCATAATAGCCTTTCTTAAGCGTTCTTCTTCCATTGTTACTCCTCCCAGCGATATCCTGCGTCCACTCCACCATCTCTGACATCGACGTGACAGCCCCAGTCATACAAGCCAATTCCGTCGAACGGAAGCTGCTCACAATACCACTTGAGCTGTTCAGGCGTAGAGCAGTGATCAAAATTCGGTGTTTGCACATCAGCGGCCGTACCGAGCGCGTGTTGGCTGTTCTCGACTCCTCCCACTGCGGCATTGTGGTCGGGACAGCGATAAGCGCAAGAAATCTCCAGCGGACCACCGATGTTTTCGCGAAGCTGGTCCAAAAGCTCCAGTAATCGCGGACTTACATTGGAAGCAGTTTCCTCACCACAATAACAATGCCCCTGGCTGGCTCCGTGACACATCAGCTCTGCATCAGAAAAATACTTGGATGCCATTTTACATCATCTCCTTTAAAAATATCATTACCGTGGAAGAAGCAGTAAAACCGCACACAAAAGCCATCGCATCAATATACGATGGCTAAAATGCAAGCATTAGAATCCATACCACTCATTCACGTCTTGCGACACATCATTAGTGACGCTTTGCCATGCTACGAGTCTTAGTTCCGGGTACTCAATTATCAGTTTGTTCTCATGACGATTATGTTGTATCACCCAGATAGGGGTTTGATGATCTACGAGCAGGTTGAGATCCAGGTATCTATCAAAATAAGAATACCCGGCATAGACGCCGATCTTGTCAGTATTTCCCCACCAGCTCCGCATCATCTCAATAGTACCAAGAAGCCCGCGCGTAATGCCTCGATATCTTACGGCAACGGATTTCATGCCCCACCAGATCCCAAGCTCTGGCTCCCGTCCGTTCAGAAGGTTTACCACCTTGTCATGAATCCACCATGCTTCCATCTGGAACATTCTTTCATTCTCTGCATGTGAGACATAATAGACGCCATACGGAAACCCGGCGGCCACGACTTGGTTTACGAATTTTATAAACTTTTCATCTATAAGCGGTTCGCCATAGATAGTTTCGCCCAGCCTGAGGACAAACCCATCCGCGCCATGGTCAATCAGTTCTTGCACATGATCATCAAGGTCGAACTCTGAGACGTCATATACCAACATAAAATCACTCCTTTTCAAGGGATATTACCTTGTGCAGGAGTGATTCCGATAAAATTATGCATTTTTTGCCTAAAACGCTCCAGACTTTACGGTATGCGTTCTACGAAGAGAAAATGACCTGCGCAATACTTATATCTCGAAACCAAAAATCGACCCCTCAGAAACGATTCTGGAAGGCCGATTTTCGTCTAAAAATATTAGATTATTCATGCTTGCGCGGCAACTACCGAAATCTCCTCTTGAGAAAGAGACAGGCCATACAAAAACTTGTTAATGTCCTTGGTGTTATCCGGCACGAGGATCGTGATATGCTGCTTGCATGCGGCAACGCTGATGAGAACCATTGCCGTGTCGATGTTTCCCTGCTCCATCTGCTCCTTGATGCTGCCGATCAATGCCGGCGTCTTTTCTCCCAGTTCGCATCCCAGACGGTATCCATGCTTCAGAAAGCCTGCTCTCACGATATCTTTATTGCTCATAGTAATTCACTCCTTTTGCGGCAGACCCCTTCTTCTTAATATTCCGATTATATAATACCACATAATGTTGCTTGTGTCAACTATCGTAACTTAAATTACTGTATATTTTGCCAAAAATACACAGTAAAATATTGCGGAGAATCGGGGCAAGGATTTTTAAGGAGATATGATATGAGCCGAGGACAAGGGAACAAATGGGTTATTTACAGTGTTTCGGATTCAGAAAAATGCATTGTAGCATTATTATTTTTATGTTAGAATTAAGATACACTACAGAGAAAAGGGGGCCGCGCACAAATGGCGGACGGCAACGAGATTATCCCCATAAATACGCCAGCGGCCCTCTTGATGTCCACTGACACCGTAGATGTTGACTATTTCATGGAGCACTGGGAAGAGCTTCTTCAAGTGTACATCGGCCACGGAAGGCCTTCCAAGGATACGTGGAAAAATTGCCGTTCTCATGTGGGGCAGTTTATCCGCTGGTGCTTGGCTAACAACAGGCATCCACTGGCGATGCATGACTTTCAGATGAGGATCTACCTCAAGTATCTTTACGACCGAAACTATAAGCAGGACACCGTGGCGATTAAGATTAATCATATAAGAGCATTTTTCGGCGCCGCGTGCAAGCTCGGAGTAATCGCCTCGAACCCATGCCGGGATATACGTGTACCAATGACTGTTCCGGAGGACATGCTCAAGTTCTTCACGCCGGATCAGCTATACGAAATACGACAGGCATTCGATGATGATAACGTTGAGTTTAGAAGGAAACGGAATGTCGCCATATTATACCTGATGAGCGTCGAAGGGTTAAGAAACGTGGAAATTCACCGAATGAATCGTGAAGACGTTGACTGGCATGAATGCATTATCCGCGTCCATGGAAAAGGGCATGACCGAAATGCCTTCCCCTGTGAGGAAACTATGGAGATGATGGCTGGCTATTATCGTGCCTGCCCAGAAGATATAAAGAAAGATTCCTATGGTGGCATACCGTTCTTTCTTTCCGATTCTAATTTCAATCTGAACGGGAGAATATCCCGTAACGGGATACGATGGGTTATGAACCAGGCACTAGAAAAAAGCGGGTACAAGATAGAAGGTCTCAGCTGCCATATTATGCGCCACAGTGCCGGGACCAACCTTTACGCGGCGACGAAAGATCTCCGGCTGGTACAGGAAACCTTGGGCCACCGGGACCCCAAGGTCACTGCGCGATATGCCCACCTGCAAGAGCGCATGAGCCGAAGAAGGACGGCGGCCATTGTGCCGAGACCTGCTAACACTACAGAGAAAGGATGATACATATGCTTTGTCCCAATTGCCAACAAGATGATCTCGTGGAAAAAAGTCTTGATAAGAATACGGGAGACATTACTTACGAATGTGCTTCCTGCCATACGGAGATCATTATTTCCTCTTTATCAGACACTGAAGTCCATAAGCAACAAAGCTCATAAGCTAAGTAGCCGCCCTGAAAATGAGCGGCTACTTTTTTGTTGTAGTATCCCCAAATAATTCCACAGTTCGGAATTCTAGGCGTAATATATATATAAGATGTCAAAAATTGTGGAATTGAGGTGTTTATTTTGGGCATCCGAGAGAAAATGACCGCCATCGTGGCCGCTATTACGATATTGTCTACGTGCATCGTGACCGGAATTTCCTTGTACGGCATGGACGGCACTAGTGACATAGCTATCCAGCACGTCAACGAAATCGGGGAACAGTCCAGCAAAAATAGCTCTGCCTTGCTAGAAGAACAAAAAAAGAAAGAATTGGTCAATATTGCCGCGTCCAAAGCGGAAGATATTGACCAAAGGCTGGGTGAAATGGAAACCGTCGTAAAATTAATAGCATCGGCAATGCATAATATCTATGCGAATTCACAGGACTTTTCCCCGAGAACGATAGTTCCTCCGCCTCCGACTGATGGCGCCGGGAAGATCACTTTCTATTTGCAATGCGCGCCAGATATCGACATAGAAAACATGAAGTATGAAATAGATATCGTCGCGAACATTCAATACCCGTTGATGGCGATTGTCGAGCAATACCCTTGGTTTGACTCAGCATTCGTAGCATCTAAAAATAACTATACGCTGTCGTCGGACAACAATACAGAAACGCTTATAAAAGACTATGTTCCGCCGGGCTTGTATTACGATGCCGTCCATACAGACTGGTATCAGACCGCCGTGACAAAGAAAAGCGTCACGTTCACGGATGTCAGGCAATATGTCTTCAGCAAGGAAATGGGCATCTTCTGTTCTACCCCATATTATAACACGAACGGTGAAATAGAAGGCGTAGTCGGTCTTGAGGCAACGCTTGGAACGCTGAACAAACTCATAGCGGAAGTCAGTACGCGAAATGAGGTATTCTGTTTCGTCATCGACAAAAATGGCCGCGTTATCCTCTCTTCCGACAATGGAATAAACGGGAACTATAAAGAACTTAGCTTTGATTTGGAAACGGATCGTCGTAATTCCCAAAACAGAAATCTGTCTGAAGCGCTCAAGCGTATGGTGATCGGAGAGGAAAATGTTTGCGAGGTAGAGATTGACGGCAGGGAATGCTACATGGCATACGCTCCTATCCAGCATGCCGGATGGAGCATCGGGGTCGTGACCGCCAAAAAGGATGTCATGGCACCTATAGTCATGAACAATGACGGCATCCTTAAGCTGGCGGAAGAAAATGTCCAGGAATTGAATTCCCATGTCCAATCTATTATTATCATAAACATAGCAATCACTATATTTGCCATATGGGTAATACTG
>Ga0256407_10008482_pt1 | contig 15050 bp, 12 predicted proteins | sample RumenRJG_04DNA_FD_193489 | JGI IMG/M metagenome (GOLD analysis project Ga0256407, IMG submission 193489) | Bovine rumen microbial communities from Lethbridge, Alberta, Canada - RJG_04 | ecosystem: Host-associated > Mammals > Digestive system > Stomach > Rumen | place: Canada: Alberta... | reverse complement strand
CTGATAACCAGGAGAGAAAAGAAAGGCCGCAAAACTCTTCTTTTCTTTTCGGTTTATGAGGTTCCAAAGGAATTGTATGAGCTGAATTTCCGCACAGAAAATCCTCACAACGAAAACGAATGGGCGGATTTTCAAAATGATATGAGCGGAATTTCCGTTTCAAATCCACGTTTATGTGCGGAAAACCCGCCGGTACTAAATACTCTTTTAAATACTTCTACTAACTACAGTGAGTCAGCCAGTAGTAGTGATTTTAATAATTTAAGAAGAGTAATGAAGGAATTAAATCTCAGCTTGAGTGATGACTTTTATGTGAATTTCAAATCCTTTGCAGAATCAAACGATCTTACTGATGACCAGGCAGAAGATTACATCAGATGGATTTATGAAACCAAAAAGAAATCTGCACATAACATCAATTCATTCATTTATTCAACAGCCTGCAAGGATAACCTTCTGGATGAATATCTTTGTTCAGTCCAGAGCAAGTTGAATGCAGAAAATAAGGTTTACTGCAAACACTGCGGTAAAGAACAGACTTTCCAGGAGCAAAGGGAAGCCTGCTGTCATGGTTGTGGAAAAGACTATTTTGATTTTTCACAGTTCGCAAATATCAATGCTATCTAACAATAACACAACAAGAGGAGTACACATATGGAAGCAAAAACAATTCAAACAAACGGCGATTTTATTGACCGTGATGCCGAAAAAGCATTTTTAGGAGCATTATTACTGGACTGGAATGCAATGGGCGAAGCCTCATCTAAAATCCATCCGGAAGATTTTTTCTACGGCTGCAACAAACTTATTTATGCCACAATGCAGTCACTTTACGGGAAAGTTCCACAGTTGGATCTTGTTATCCTTGTAGATGAACTTAGAAAACAGAATCTTCTTGAACAGGCAGGAGGCGCAGCTTATGTTGCATGCCTTACCGACCAGGTTCCATCCAGCAAGAATATAAATCACTACATCAAGAACATTAAGGAATGCAAAGCAAACCGTGATGTAAAGGATATCTCTGGAGAAATTTCAGAAGGACTTGCATCAAAGATTCCAACGAAAGACATAATCGAACAGGCAAAGAAACGCCTTAATGATATTGAAGCAAACTCTTCTGAGGTCCAGATTATTTCTTCATCAGAGCTTCTTTGTGAGGCAAACGAAAGAATCAAATACAACATCGAAACTCAGGGAGAACCAAGAGGAATTTCAACAGGATTTGACTGTTTTGACGGAATGCTGGGTGGAGGATTTAGACGAAAGCATCTGATTATTATCGGAGCCCGTCCTTCCATCGGTAAGACCGCCATGGCTTTGAATCTCCTGGAAAACTCAGCGGCAAAAGGCTACAAGTCAGGATTCGTCAGTCTTGAAATGACAACTGAAGAACTTTCAAACCGCCTTATCAGTCAGAGTTCAGGAGTTCCTGCAGATAAACTCATTTCAGGATTCATGAGTGATTCTCAGATAGAACGATGGGTTAAAGCATCGGACTATTTAGCAAAACTTCCTTTATTTATTGCGGAAAAACATGGAATCGGAATAAGTGAAGTTTGCGGAATTATACGAAGCATGGTTTTTAAACTCGGAATTGAAATCGTCTATATCGATTATCTCGGACTTATCCGGTCCGGCAGGACTAATATGCCGCAGTGGCAGGAGTTTGGACTTTTCACAGAAGCTCTTCGCGATACAGCAATTGCATTGAACATTCCTGTTGTACTTTTGTGTCAGCTTAACCGTGGCGCAGAAGATGAAGAACCAAGTCTTGCAAACATAAAAGGTTCCGGTGAAATTGAACAGCACGCGGATGAAGTAATCCTTCTTCACGGAAAGCGTGAATTTGATCCTACCAATCCTATCGCAGAACGAACAATCATAATTTCAAAACAGCGTAACGGAATCACAGGCCGCTTCAAGATGGATTATGTATGTGCTCTTACAAAATTCAAGGATGCAGCATAAGGATGGACACTATGGCGATTAAGACAATGACTAAAATCCCAGACCCGATTACTGGAACAAAGAAAGTAAAGGCTACCCGCCTTTATGATACAGAGAAAGTCGTTCACACAAAGGATGATGCAAAAGAAATCAATGATGCACTTTCTGAACATAACAAAGACTGGGGCATCAACCGCATAACAGGAAAGCCTAGAAAAAGCAGTCCAGAGGGATATAAAGTTTCTTCTAACTGTGAATCCTGCAAACCGCGCGGGCACAATATCCGTGACCCGAAATTTGTAGAGGATAAAAAACACATTGATCCAGAAGGACTTTATAAGATTTATACAGATATGGGACCGATTGAAACATGCTATAAAGAAATCTTTGCAGAAGCACTTGAAGAATACAATAGCAGACAGACTCGCAAAAGCAGACGAATCGAAAACTATCTGACTCATGTACTTCAGGACCAGAGACGCGGGACTATGAAGAAGAACAGTAAGGTAGATAATTCCAGAAAGCCCTGCTATGAAATCATCTTTGAAATCGGTAACCGCGACCATCAGATAGACAGAAATCTTTCAATAGAGATTCTGGAAAAGTTCTGTAATGAATGGATGCCCCTTCATTATCCGAATTTTAAGACCGTTGGTGTTTATCTTCATGCAGATGAGTTTACGATCAATCCGGTAACAAACAAAAGAATCGACAGTGCGCCTCACATCCACTTTGACTTTATTCCGATTGCCCACCGACTTACTCCGGAAGAAAAAGAGGATTTTGAAGAATGGAAGAAAGAACTAAAGGAAAAAGAAAAGGCTGAATGTAAGGCTCAGGGGAAAAAATTCAGTTCAGAAGAATTTGAAAACCGGGACTGGGCTTTTGAAAGAGCCAAGAAATACGGCAAGGCGGAAATAAACAGCCTTGCTCTTCAGTCTTCATTCAGCGGAGCCTGCGCAGAAATGGGATACAGGACTCAGGGGATTAACACTGCTCAAATGCAGGTTCAGAAAGATATCCGGAATGATTTTCTTGATCTTGTAGAAAGTTACGGTATCACTGTTGACCGTACAGTTAATAAAAATGCAGAAGCAAAAGTCAGAATCGAAGTTTATAAGGCACGGGAGGATAATAAAAAGATTTTGGAACAGATTAAGGAAACAGAAAAAGAAGTAAAATCTGCCCTTAAGGAACTCAAGAAAAAAGAGGCTGAAATTGAAAAACGCGAGACAGCTGTTAAAGGCCTTGAAGAAGAAAAGAAAGATGTTGATAAAAGAGAAAAAGAAGTAAAAAAACGTGAAGAAAAGATTGCTCCTTATGTTGAGCGGATTGATACGTTGATTGAAGATGAGAAAAAGCTTCAGGAAGAGAAGGAAGATCTTAATGAAGAGCGGGAGACGCAGAATCAAAAAGAAAAGTCGCTGATAGAAAAGGAGTCAAAAATTGAATCCGATAAGAAGGCACTGGAAGAAACGAAGGCTGAGATCGACACTTCAATGAAAAATCTGCACGATTATGAGGAAAGCCTGGAAGCAAAAGAGACTGCCCTTGATACAAGGGAAGAAGAATTAAATGAACGTTCAAAGGCCCTTGATGATGAGAAGGCCGCAGTTGAAGCTGATAAAAAACAAAACCTGGAAGACAAGGAAACAAACGATAAAAATGCAAAAGAGATTTATGATAAGTTAGAAAGCTTTGGTCCTCTGGAAGAAAAATACAAAAAGTATCTTTCAACAGTAAACTCAAATGAGCAGATTAAAGTTAATGTTGAAGACATAGGCCGTCAGCTTAAAACTGAACTTATGGAACCTAACGGTTCATGGCGTGATAAGATTGATTATGCGGTCACTAATTTTACAGAGCGCTGCCAGAAGATTCTGACTAAAGTTCAGGATGCAGTCCGCGGGTTCAAGAACTTCCTTCAGGGAAAGACTTCCGAAGACTTCCGTAAAATGGCAGATGACATGGACCGAAACGGGACTAAGACTTTTGAAGAGTATCAGCACAAATGGTCCGGCGATATGCTTGACTGGCAGGTAGAACAGAGGAAGCAGAAACTGCAGTTGAAGGCTCACCGGCGCGAGATAGATATCGAGCGTTAGGGTTAAAACTATCTAATCTCGCGATTGCTTGCAAACTTGCGAATCGGAAAATTTGGCCGCAAAAGGCCGAATTTTCCGATTTTTTTTATTTTTTGCGGGCAAGAGCAGCCCCTCTAAGTGAGGTTGAAAAGATAAGTGACAAAGACGGTATAACACAATACCGACCTTGTCAGCTGTCGGAACCACGGGTCCTCGGCTAACAAGGTCGGTATTGTGGCGAGAGGTCGTACCTCTCGCGCTCTCCGGGGGCATTGCGCTGCCCCTCAAGACCAATCTGCAAAGTTGCAAGTCCCAAAAATGCTCGCTTTTCGCGGCCATTAAAAAGGGATGGACTTTCCACATAGGTCAGCAGTTTGGTCTTTCACCCCGTCGTGAAATCCTGAATCAAATTAGCCGGGGCATCGGCTGATTTGTAAGGGGATGGATTTCAATTCAGAATAAAGGGAGACCCCATAATAGATAGAGATGTGGGTAGAGATTTCTGAATCATTTTAAAAAAGATATCTAGGTTATCACACTAGATGTCATACCCTCTTGTTTATAATAAACCTATCAAAACTAGAGGAGGAGCCTATGCTCAAAAAACTATTAATTACCGGTGGAATCGGACTTATAGCTTACGTAATAAATGAAGTACGTAAGGAGTATGACAAGAATGTCTCAGATTATAACAATCTGCTTGATAGGTATAATGAATTGTGCGATTACAAATATCATGACTCGCCGAATTCAGGCAAACGTTATTTAAAAGAAACACAGGTTATGCCTGACGGTTCAGTCCAGACAATTACAAAAGATGTCGCTACCGGCTTTAGTATTGTATCAAACAAAAGGGCATAAAAAAAATTGAGGTTGGTACATTATATGTCATACCCTCAGATTTATAATGACATTATAAGAACTGAAAAAATGGTTCTAAGGAGAAACTATGATAAAGAGATTTGTTGGCACAGTCGTTACTGCAGCTGCTCTTGCAGTAACAGGTAAGTTGGTTTCAGATTATGCAGAAACAAAACCTGCACTGAAAAATGTAAAAGACAAGCTTAAGAAAACAGGCGAAGATTTTGCTTCAAACTGTAAAGAAGTTCTGGATGCTACAAGACGTGTTTTTACAGGTGAAGAACCAGATGAAAATAAAATCACATTGGCAACAGAAAACTGTTAGTCAATGATTTTCAAAGACAATGCCGTTTTGTTTCCCCTCCCACCCTGGCATTGTCTTTTTTTCAACACTTTCTTATTAATCTGTGTTATAATAGAAAAAAAAGAGTACGGATATGAGTAACGACAGCAAGCCTCCCAAACAGATAAAAATAAACAACTGGCGCATAATCGCTATTGATGAAATTCTTCAAAGCGGTAAACCATATACAGCCTCCCAGATTGCAAAGCTTATTGGTGATCACGGTAATACAGAAAAATCCGATTTCAGTCCAAGAACAATTCAGCGTGATTTGGAATATATGCGTGATACTTTACTTGCTCCAATCGAAAGTGATTACCGAGGTTATCGCTACACAGAACCTAATTTCTTTGTAAAAAGTATTCCTCTTACAGAAGGAGAAGCTTTCTCTGTAGCAATCTTAAATCCACTCTTGGAGCAATACCGCAATACACCGTTAGAAAATCAGTTGCATTCTGTTTTCCAGAAGATTGTAAATTGCCTTCCTGAACATGTCACTGTCGATACATCATTCTTAAATCCAAATATCACTTTTATTCCTGATAGAACCGAAACAATAGATCCAACATTTTTCCAAACAATTTTTGATTCTCTGAAAAATCACTGCACAATCAGTTTTGAATATCGTCCACTCCAGAAAACTACATTCATGGAGCGACAAATAGATCCTTATCATGTTGTATGTCAGCGTGGTAATTGGTACGTAATGGGAAAATGTCATGAGCGGGATGATATCCGTATTTTTTCTTTTGGAAGAATGAAAAACGCTGTAATGACAAGCAAAAAATTCAGCATTCCGAAAGATTTTAAGCCTTCAGATTACTTCGATTCGGAAATGGGTGTCTGGCTTAGCGATAAAACACCTCTTGAAGTTGAACTCCTGTTTGATAAGGAAATTGCAACCTACGCCACAAACCGAATCTGGCACAGCAGCCAAATTCTCAAAGAGCGGGAGGACGGAAGCGTGTACCTGAAGTTTAAGACCACTCAAAAGCAGGAACTGTTGCGCTTTATTTTAGGACAGGGACATACAGTAAAGGTTCTAGGCCCACAGGAGTTAGTGGACGAAGTGAAAGAAGAGCTTAAACGCACAGAAACGATGTACAAATAAAAAAGAATCGTGAACTCATGACATTAAATGGCGTGGGGGTAATGATAAAATAATTTTAGAAATATGGAGAATCAAAGAAATGGATCTTTTTGGAAGAAAACATAAAGAAAGAATGCAAGCTGCCGAACTGGCATCACAAGAACGTCAGGCAGAAATTCAAGCAGACATAGCGAGAGAAGCAAACGAATCGAGAGAACGCGAAGCTAGGAATAAAGAAGAACAGCAGAATAGGCGTGAACAACAAAGAATTGCCGCAGAACAAAAAGAAGCGGCAGAGAAAAGAAAGAGTGCGGAAGAAATAGAACGTATAAAAGCCGACGCAGAGATAAAAGCAGCTGAAATTGAACGACAGACTCAGATAGATCTTGCTACAAAAGAAAATGAGAAATACCAAATTCGAGCTCGCGAAGAAAAAGAATTAAAAGTAAGGCAGGAAGAGGAAAAAACTCGGCAGATAAAAATCAATGCTGAAAAGGAAAATGAACGATATGCTATTCGTTCTCAGAATGAGAAAGAAATAAAAATACAAGAAGTAAAAGAAAGCACTGAACAGGCAAAACTTCAAGCTAAGGTTGAACTTGATTCTGCAGAAAAGGAACATAAGCAAACTCTTGTTCGTATGCAGAATGAAAAAGATTTAAGAACAAAAGAGGTCGAAGAAAACACTAAACGTGCAAGAATTCAGGCTAAGGTTGAACTTGATTCTGCAGAAAAGGAACATGAGCAAATCCTTACTCGTATGCAGAATGAAAAAGAGATTTCGCAACTAAATGCAGAAAAAGAACTTGAACTTGCGGAGAAAAATAAGCAGGTACAAATAAAAGCAATGGAAACAACAGAAGAAATGTTTTCAAATTATCTTCAGTTTATTTCTGAAAGTAAGAGGGCTGAAATAGAATTCCTTATTCATCAAAGCGAAAATCGTAAAGCAAAATTTCTTGCTAGTATTGAAGAGGCCGGAAAACGTAAACAATACTTACTTGATTTGTCAAAAGATGTTAAAGGCCAGGAAAAAATCAACTATCTTAATGAAGCACATGATATCGAAGAAAATATCAGAGACATGCAAAATGCAGATAAAGAAGCTGATATGGATTTAGCAGCAAAACTGACAATGCTTAGTGATTCACAAAAACGAGAATTAGAGCAAGGGCAAGAAAAACTAATGAATGTCAAGACATTGTTTTTGAGCTATAAAGGGGATGACCAATAATGAAGAAAATAATCTTGATTCTCTTTGCATTGTATATTTGCATGAATGTATACTCACAATCTGCTGATTTATATGATGTAAATTTTGATACACCAACAAATATCCCTTCATATGATGAGAGTACTCAAGTTTTTCAGGATATTTATCTTCAATATGAAGAAGCAATCCGCAGGAGCGAAGAAAGCATTCGTAGTGAAGAAAAAAACATCCGTCAAGAGGATGTTCAAAAATTTCAAGAAAGTCTGAATCAAGAACAAAAGAAGGCACAAGAGGATCTAACTCAAACTCAAAATAAATATGAGCAAAAACTGGCGCAAGAACTAGAAAAATCCTTAGAAGAGCAGAAAAAGCATCAAGAAGAACTTTCTCAAGCAAGAATTAACTTTGAGCAAGAACTTAGTAAAGAACGGGAAAAAGCACAGAACGATCTTAATCAAGCTCTTGATAGACAAAAACAAGAAATTTACGCAAATGAGATTGAGCAGCTTAGAAACGATGAATATGAAAAGCTATCAGCAGAATTACATAATTCAATATCAAAAGAATTGACAGAAAAATTTACAGTTGAATATGATTCTGAATATGAGAAAAAAATTAAAGAAATCACCGAAAAACTGGTAGCAGAATACGAAACGAAAATAGCAGAAATTGAACGACAAAAAGAATCTGAGATGAAGTCTTGGATAAAAGAAAATAAAAAACAGGTTTTAGAAGAAACAAATGCCCGAACAGAAAGATTAAGAATTATAATTCCGTATATTGCTGCTGTAATTGCTGTTGCTGCAATAATTCTGCTTTGTTGGTTGTTGGTTAAAGTTATTATAAAAAATAAACATGAAAAAATTGAAAAACAAAAAGAGGAAGCAGATAAAAATCAAAAAATAGACACCTATAAAGCAGAATATTCAAACAGATTAAAAAGAGTTGGAAGTAGTAATGTTTATCGTGATGAAATAAAACAAATATATAAAGAAATTAATGAATCACAAGAAAATTCTGATATGAAAATGTTGCAACGTAAAGCTCTTGAGATGGCAGAAAAAGAATTTGATTTATTGCGCATAACTCTTTCAATTGATGAATACAGAAGGAAATTTGATGACTTAAATCCCAAGAGATTTTTTAATACATGGAACTCTTTAGGTGATGATACTGAAGCAAAGAACGGTATCATTTCAGATTTCGAAGCAAATATAGCTGAATATGAGAAATATGCGATAAGTGCCTGCAAGTCTAAAAATGATACTACAGAAATTGCAAATATGCTGAAACCATATGTGCCTGTATTAAGAAGTAATTCAGAACAATTGAATGTCATGAAGGATTCTGAAATAGATGAATCTCTAAAAGAACACTTATTTGGTCTTTCTACTAAATATCAGGAATTAGCAGAAAAATTCAACAAGGGGAAATTCTAATGGACACAAAAATATTTCGTTGTATAATCAACATGACAATTATACTTGCTGCCTTCACTTTCATTTCATGCGATAACAAAAAAAATACGCAAGAAGAAATAGAATTCACAAAAGCTCAAGCCTCTTATGATAAAAATGGTATGGATGGATTCTGTAAATATATAGAAAAGAATACATACTTTACCATCAAAGATTTTTCACAGCATGATGCAACTCCTCTTTTGATTGCTATGAAGGATGGTGATCTTGAGAAAGTAAAACTGTTCATAGAGAAAGGTGCATCAGTAGAAGAAAAAGATTCAACAGGTAAAGATTTTTTTGATTATGCTGTTTATAACTCTCGAATAGATGTTATTGATTTTGCTATTTCGAAAATGCCAGTTTCTTATTGGAATGTTACAGACTCAGAAGGTAATCTGCCAGTTATCAAACTTCTTGAGCGCAATGCAGATTTTTCTATTATCCAAAAATGTATAGATTTGACTAATGATATAAATCATATCAATACGAATAATAAGACTATTTTAATGTATGCAGCACAATGTAGTTTTGATGTACGTACTGTAAAATATCTTCTTGATAAGGGCGCAAACATAGACATTAAGAATAGTAATGAATGGACAGCCTTAATGTATGCAGCCCGTTATAATCCTAATCCTGCTGTAATGGAAGATTTAATCTTACGTGGAGCTAATTCTGAACCAAATTCGGTAGGACTTACTGTAACAATGCTTGCATCTTGCAATCCTAATCCAGGCGTCCTTCTTACTCTGCTAAAATATAAAAATGAAATTAATTCTGTAACAGACAATGGAAAGACAGCTTTGATGTATGCCTGTGAAAATAATCAGAGTGCGGCTGTTATTAAGATGTTAATAGATAATGGTGCTGATCTTAATGCAAGGGATTCCAATGGAAAAACGGTGCGGGAATATATGTCTGAAAATGCATCTCTTACAGCAAGTGATATGGCCGTGGCTTGGAAAACTTTGGAAGAAAATGCGTCTGTAGATTCCAAAAAGAATATTACTGATGAAGATGTTGAAACTTTAAACTCAGAAGAAACCATAACATCAGATGACAGAATTGAAACAGAAAAGGAGAATTAAAAATGTTTGATTTTGAGAATGAAGATAATGATGAATCACGCCTGAAAGTATATCAGCAGAAAATTATAGAAAGAAAACAACGAAAAGTTGTTGTTGCAGCACCATATACAGAGGATTCATATTCTGTAAGTGAAAGTTCAGATCCTCTTCTGCAAGAGTCTTCTGTATCAGACTTGACCTTAAAGCTCAATGTTGATGAAAAAATCGATTCAATTTGTGTAATCGACAGAGAATACAAAGAGACATGTGCATTAGCAGAACAAGCAAGAGACAGAGCACAAAAAGCATTGACGGCTGCAGATGAGGCTTCAAAAAAATCAGCCGGATTTGGCAAGAAAAAGAAAGCGATAGAAGCATTGCAAGCCGCACAAAAAGAACAGTCGCTTGCAACAGAAACAAACACACAGGCAATTACAAAAATTGCCATGCTTCAAGAAAGAATTATTGAAGCTACAAAAGCGCTTTTTGCTCTTGGCATAAGTAATGTTGCTGCAAACCGTTCTGTCTACAGGCAGCTTGAATTGAAAATGAAAGGCGCATCAGAACAAGAATTGTCTGATTTTGCAAGAAACGAAGTACTTGCTGTTATGCAGCAGCTCAACGAACAACAGGATATGATGGCAAGGCATAACAAGCTTAGTGAAAAAGTGCATGAACAGAATGATCTGCTTAAGAATCAGGCATCTGCAATTGAAGCTCTTGAATTGCAGAGCAAGAACCAGAAAGCAGAAATTGAAAAGTTGAAGCTTCAAAACGAAAAGCAGAAAGAGCAAGTTCAAGCCTATATAAAAGCGCAGCTTGATAAATTGCAGAAAGAAGAAGCTGATTCAGAAGACTATGAACCGGAAGAAATGTTCGCTGATAAAGATAAAAGCTTTGCCGCTGATGCAGAAGCCGAAGAAGGGGCAGAACCAGCAAAGGAGAAAAATAGATGGTTTCAGAAGAAGCGTTAGTTAGCTATAAGCAAGAACTTGTTGTTGATGATTTTACTGTAGAATACGAAGTTCTTCCGGTATTTTCGCCGTCAGATTTGCAATCATCTCGTAAAAATGAAATCCGCGATGCCATATCAGACATCGACAAGCGTGTAGAGCTTATCGATAACGAAGTTGCAAAGCTCAATTCCGAAATCGAAAGGCTCACAAATAACGCCGACTGGTTGGATTATACTGTAGCTGTTGCCAGCGGCGTTTTATGCGGCATGATAGATTCATTCTTTGTCGGGGAGTTTGATGTTGAGCATTTTGAACAGAACAAGGAAAAAGTTACCAAAAGTTTTGAAGAATTCGTTGAGAAAAAAGGTGAAAAAGCAAGAAAAGATGATAATATCAGGAATGCAATAAAAAAAGCAAAGGAAAATGTTGCGAAACGAGGAGAAAAACTTAGTAAAGAAAAAGAAGAAGAAATAAAACGAAAAATCACTGAAAGTCTTGAAAAAGGCTATCAAGAAAGAAAAGCTCGTGATGCTGCAAATGGCACAAAAAGTGCATTGGAAAGTGCATTGACGAAACTTCAAGAGAAGTTTGAAATTCCCAGTGATAATTTATGGAGTGGAGCTGGTATAAAAGTAACAGCTGACACCCACCATTTAGATGATTTTGCCCATCATCCTACTGTCATTGGTCTCTTTGCTGCCATTATAAGCGTGGTATTTAGGGTAGGTATTTTTGTCAACAAAGAAGGTAAATGGTCATTACAGATTGCTAAATTCAAAGATAAAGATGAAGCAAAAAAATGGTTTTTACAGATAATGCTTCCAATTACATTATCCGGCTTGTTAACATGGCTGTTATATATACTAAAATCAAACAAGAAAGAAGAAATTGACAAAAAGATTCCTAAACCGATTCAAAAACTAATTGTATTTCTTGCAGAAGTACCGGCGATAATTACAATTTTAGAGATAACAAATAATTGGTTGGGGCACCTTGTTAGTGATATGGCAGGTTCAAGCACTTCTGCTGGCAAAGGTCGTGAAGGTATGGGAATACCTGGATTGTTTATGTCTTTGTTTAAGTATTTATCAAGTATACCCCCGCTTAATCTTACTCCATTACCAGGAATTGTTGATGAATTGTACAGAGATGAAAGGTTTGATTTACGGGCTGAAATTGCAACATTGGATCAGTTAGGAAAACAAGCTATTCCTGTTATTGCAGGAGATTTACTTGTACGGAGCTTTTATTTTATCAGAAGATTGGCTGTTGAATATAAAGAACATGGAGATTGGAATTCTGTAAACTGGCGAAATGTAATTCCGTTTAAAAATCGCACTATTGTTCGAATGATGACCATAGAAAGTGGAACTTTTATGGCAATAGATTTGGCAGATGCTGCTATCCGTTCAGCTGTAAAAAATGCCGGACAAGTAGCAAGTCCAACTTTCTGGAAAGACTTTATCCTTCGGGTCAATTTTGTCGGCATCGGCCGTTTCGCAATTGCAATTGGTACAGATGTCGGTATGGGCATGAAAAAATCAGCTCTTGAAAACAAGCGAATGGTATTAATGTCCGAGCAGATTGAACTTTTGAACGCAAGAGTTTTCTATTATCAAGAAAACATGTGGCTTCAAATAGATGCCACAGAACAATCGCTTGAAGACCTTGAAAAATACATAGACTATTCTGCAAATGTTTTCTCTGATTCATATTCAGATATTGAGCAAAGTATTGAAAACATAGGCAAATACATTCCAGAAATGGAAAAGAAGAATCCCGGATTAAAGCAACAACTTTTAGATGCTATGTGGTAACAAAATAACCTTATTCCTCAGCGATAACTATTAAAATTAACGAGTTATCGCTGAGGAATCCTTGCTTTTTTCGATATTTTGGTAGAAAATAGCATTATGGATAAAATAATTGGTAGAAAAGCAGAAGTTAAGCAGGTATTGGAATGTTTTGAATCAGATAAATCTGAATTAGTTTCAGTATACGGTCGTCGTCGTGTTGGAAAGACATTTCTTATAAAACGATGCTTTAATGAAGAGTTTGATTTCTGGTTTACAGGTATTTATAAAGCAACCAGAGTACAGCATCTGACACAGTTTCAGAATGTACTAAAAGAAAAAAGTAGCACAAAAATAAAAAAGCTTCAGGACTGGTTCCAGGCTTTTGAAGCATTAAAAAACTATCTTCTTTCATTAAATAAGGATAAAGTTGTTGTTTTTTTAGATGAGATCCCATGGATGGATACTCCAAAGAGCAACTTCCTGGCAGCATTTTCCTATTTCTGGAATATGTGGCCGTCTAATAAAACTCTTCTAAAGCTTTATGTTTGTGGATCTGCAACTACATGGATGATAAATAAATTCGTTGGTGATAAGGGAGGACTCTACGGAAGAACAAGCTGTTCTATCTATCTTGCTCCATTTAATCTTGGCGAAACCGAGGAATTTTTGAAGAAGGTTAAACAGATTGAAATGAATCGTCATCAAATTCTGGAACTTTATATGATCCTTGGTGGCATCCCTTATTATCTGGATATGCTTAGAAAAGACCTTCCTCTAACAAAGAATATCGATAATCTATTCTTTAAGGAAAATGCAAATCTTAAAACAGAGTATGAATTCCTCTTCCGTTCCCTATTTAAGGATTCAAAAAATTATAGAAAAGTTGTAGAAGCACTTTCAGAAAAAAAGAAAGGATTATCTAGAGAAGAGATTAAAGAAGCAACACACATAAAAGAAGGCGGAACTCTTACAGAAATTCTGTCTAACTTAGCTCAATGTGATTTTATTCGTGAATATAATGCCATTGGAAAAGAACAGCGCGACAGCCTGTTTCAGCTTACAGACTTATTTACCCTCTTTTATTTGAACTTCGTTCAGAAAGGAAACAGCCAGGACGAAAATTTCTGGTCAAACTTTGCATTTACTGGCGATAAAAACGCATGGGCCGGATATTCTTTCGAACAAATATGTTTCCATCATATAAAGCAGATAAAATCAAAATTAGGCATATCTGGGGTATTAAGCAACATTTATTCCTGGAGCTGTAAAGGATTTATTGATAATGATGGAACAAAATGGTCTGGTGGACAAGTTGACATGCTTATAGACCGCAATGACGAAGTTATAAACATTTGTGAAATAAAATTCTCTTCTGATGAATATGCTATAACAGATTCCTATGAAGAAACACTTAGAAACCGTGCCAGCCTTTTTAAGAAAGTCACAAATACAAAAAAGGCCCTGCAGCATACCTTTATCACAACTTATGGCTTAAAGCAAAATAAATACAGCGGAATGATTCAATCTGAAGTAACTATGGATGATTTGTTTCAGTTATAGAAAATGCAGTTATACTTCAGCGATAAGTATCTAAAAAGACGAGTTATCGCCGAAGTATAAGATACTTTTTTGGGGATGATTTATATGATTGATATAGAAGAATTACATAAAACTTGGAATACAATTCTTAAGAATCATGAACGCAAAACAGATGCGCAGGCATCAAGATATCTAGACGCTATCCAGCACGGAAAAGCTGTTATTGGTGACTACAATTATAATGAGCTTTTGTCTATTGATATCGAAGATGTAAAAATCGTAAAGGCAATAGAAGATTTATATCAAAAAATTGTAGAAGCACAGGAAAAGGCTTTTGGGCCTATTGTAAAGCAGGCTCTAAAAAAAGACTAAAATCTTCTATATATAATATCGTTAGTCGGAAAAAATCCCGACTAACACATTTTGTTAGAAAAAACTGCTAGAAAAAATTATTTCTAGGTATAGTTTGGTATAGCAAATTCCTTGATTAACAAGGGATTCTGGTATAAAATTTAATAAGATTAATGCTGAATATAGTAACGTAGAACGGTGTAAAGGATGCCTTGGTCTTCTCATAACCCGGAGGCCGCAGGTTCGAGTCCTGCCCCCGCTAAATCTAAAGCACTTGAAGATTTTCAAGTGCTTTTTTGTTTAACGAATAATTCTAGAAAACTCTGAACAGGACTCGAAGCGA
>Ga0256407_10008481_pt1 | contig 15052 bp, 14 predicted proteins | sample RumenRJG_04DNA_FD_193489 | JGI IMG/M metagenome (GOLD analysis project Ga0256407, IMG submission 193489) | Bovine rumen microbial communities from Lethbridge, Alberta, Canada - RJG_04 | ecosystem: Host-associated > Mammals > Digestive system > Stomach > Rumen | place: Canada: Alberta... | reverse complement strand
CATTCGCGCACGCCAGCATTTCAAATCGCTCAAGCCGTTCTTTGATGCGGCTGGCATCCGCGTGCATTTGCTAGTCGGGGCAACACCCGCCGCCGAGAAGAAGGTGATTCTCGGTGAACTCCAGATGGGGCTCTGCAACGTCGTCATCGGAACGCATGCGCTCTTTAGCAAAGATGTTTTCTTTGCAAAACTCGGGCTCGTGATTATCGACGAACAGCACCGTTTCGGCGTGAGCCAGCGCGAAGCGCTGCTCGCCAAAGGCGACTACCCCGACATGCTCGTCATGAGCGCCACTCCGATTCCACGAAGTCTCGCAATGACGCTTTATGGCGATTTAAAAGTCATCAGCATCAAGGAAAAGCCGGCAGGCCGTAAGCCTATCAAGACGCGCCTCGTGAATACAGCAAAGCGCGAATCGATGAAGCAGTTTATTTGCAAGGAAGCCGCCGGCGGAAATCTCTGCTACTGGATTGCAAGCCGCGTGAACGCCGATGGCTCAGACAGCACCGACGAAAGCAACGCCCGCAGTGTCGATGACATCGTGAACGAAATGCGTGCCTTTATCGCCGCCTTCGGCCACACCGATGTGAGCATTGCAAAACTCAAAGTCGCAGGCGTCCACGGTCAAATGGACGATACGCAGAGAGACGAAATCATCAAGCAGTTTGCCGCAGGCGAAATCCAAATTCTCGTTGCTACAACCGTTATCGAAGTCGGCGTGAACGTCCCTGCCGCAAATCTCATGGTCATCGACCAGCCAGACCGATTCGGTCTGGCGCAGCTCCACCAGCTGCGCGGCCGCGTAGGCCGTGGCAATCAAGAAGCCTGGTGCTTCTTGATGACGCCCGAAGGCGAAGCCGCCGAAACAAGCATGGAACGCCTCTCGCAATTCGCCGCTACCGAAGACGGCTTTGAAATTGCAGAACTTGACCTGAAAACCCGCGGCGCCGGAAACCTCGAAGGCAACGAACAGAGCGGAGCCTGGGTATTCCGCTGGTTCGACTGGATTCACGACCAAGAGCTCATTTCGCAAACGCTTGAACGCGCAGAACACATATTAAAAGACGGTTCCGCATTCAACGAAACCGCCAAAGAAAAAATCCAGACCTGGTACAACGAAAAGCCCTCGGCAAACGAGGACGGCGTCCATTAAAAATTAGAGCAAGCGCGTCATCGTTCCGACAACAAGGGCAATCAAGACAACGTTCAAAAAGAACATCGCTCGGCGTACAATCAAAAAGAAAATAGACTGCCAATGGAAAATGTGGTCAGTCGGGTTGATAAGTTCCTTCGCCGCCAAGAACACATTGATACCACCCGTCATCACGAGCATCAAAGCCCCCGGGAAATAGCCCTCGTTCCATACGAGAACCGTAAGCCACGCACCTGCAATCATGGCGATAATGCCGATGATAATTTCGACACGCATAAAAATGCGCTTGACTTCGCGAGCACGCTTCCGACGATTCTCGCGAGCAGCCTCGTCTTGATTCTTTTCTTCATCCGTCGCCATGTTCAAATACCTTCAAAAAGTTTATCTACAAAATTACAATGTGTATGATGTCGTCACAGAGTAATGCGCATCGCCCTTGCGTTTTCCATTCAGTGGGAAGCTCACATCAAGCTTATTGATCAAACGGGTAATAGACTTCGTTTGAGCCAAGCGGATGCCAAAGCCCGCCACATAAATCAAATCCTTACGATTAATGTCTTTTACGCAAGCAGCCGTTTCGCCAACGCTCCCAAAAGCAACCACAACCGGAGCCAACGTCAAAATTTCAAAATCAGGGAACCAGCGCTGTTCCAAGTTTCCATAAACGCGAGCTTGCCCAGAATAATACCCCGTCGGGAAACCGACAAATCCATCAGAGCCACCAAGCGTCAACTGGTAACCAAGCTTGGCATCGTCATACAAATCCAACTGTCCCGACAGCGCCGTCGAAAAACGCGTACTCGGATGGAAGATGTATTCGCCATTTACACGGCCATAAAAGTCATGACGTTTACCATGGTCCAGATAAAACTTCATATAAGACTTAAGCGTCAAATGATGATTATCACGACCAAGATAAAGGTCTGTCCAAAAATCTAAACGGATATCGTTGTTATCGGAACCAAGTTGTTCGTAATTCTTCGAAATTTGAGCCTTGACGGAGAATCCCTTATCAATATCTTCGGTCCACCTGACATTGTGGAAATTCTTGATCCTTTCGTAACGAATATTGGAGTACATCACATAAAAACCAAGGCGGGAATCCTTGCGTTCTGGCACCCAGTCATTCGCCGCAACAGCAGAATCAATGGCATACGTCTTTTCGTCATCAACAAATTGATAGCGCCCTACATGACCATTATCAGCCGTTTCGCGCAAGTAATCATACGTTGCGCCCAAGTAGAACTTACGCTGTGTACCACCAAAAGAGCGGCTCAAACGGAAGCTCAGAGAATCGTTAATGAAGTCTTTCAGTTGCATCAACTTCACAGACTTTTTCCCATTGAACTGCTGCAACGAATCCAGACTCTTTTTCGGCAGAACTTCGACCGCGCCATGCGGCAAATCGCCATTTCCATAGATATACGTTATCCGCTTATTTTTCAAGCCCTCAAGTGTGTACGCCCACTGGTTCACGCTACGGCTGAGGAACGGCACGTACATTTTCCAACTCGCCAAATAACCATCCGTATTGTAGCTGTACAAAAGGTCTAAATGGTTGTAGCGGAAAAGGAAATGCGGGTCGCCATATTCCAACTGCCACATGTCGCGGAACTCGTCATGTCCAAAGTAAAAGCCAAGCTTTTGACCAAGCCCAAGGAAATTGCTTTCCTGAACGCCGACACCCCAAACCAGGTTGTCATAGCTCCACTCACTTCCCGAAAAACCTAAAGCAAAAGGAATCGTAAGCGTCCAGTTATCACTCGTCTGGACTGACACGACATTTTTGCCATCTTCCCCAGCAACAGAGATGCTGGCATCAGAAAGAAATTTCTGATCACGCAAAAAACGTTCCGCTTCCAAAAGCAAGTTCAAGTTGACGAGGTCACCTTTGTCAAAAAGCAAAAGCTTACTCACCGTAGATTCGCGGGTTTCGATATGCACCCAGTTCAGAATGTCATACGCCCACCGGTCGTACTTCGTATGCGCCTTGGAATCGTCAAAGGCATCGCCAATATTGTAGCGGATTTCGTCAACACGGAAAACGGCATTAGAATCGACCACATCCGCAAAGGATGCAGCCGCAAAACTCAACAAACAAAATATCAATTTTTTCACGGCAAGAATATACAATTTTAGACGATAGAAGAAAGACGAAAGACGAGAGATTTCGTCTATTTCTATACTTGCACGTTCCCGTCGCTTTTTCTACATTTTGCCGCGGGTAGCGGATGGCCGCCGGCAACGAGCAATCAAAGCTGGAGGAAAGTCCGGGCACCGCAGGGCATGATGCTGGATAACGTCCAGGCGCGGTAACGCGACAGAAAGTGCAGCAGAGAATAGACCGCCCGCAGCAATGCGGGTAAGGGTGAAACGGCGAGGTAAGAGCTCACCGCACGACTGGTGACAGGAGTGGCATGGTAAACCTCATCCGGTGCAAGACCAAGCAGGATTCCGTTCGAAAGAACCTGGTGCGGCCCGTGCCAGCTGGATATCCGGGTAGGTCGCTTGAGGCGGTCGGTAACGATTCGTCCAGAGAGATGGTCATCGCTCCAATGGCAACATTGGAGTACAGAACCCGGCTTATAACTACTCGACATGAAAGCCTCCGCCAAAAGCGGGGGCTTTCTCCTTTTTAGACAAGGGAAGGCTCCGCCCTCCCTAAAACTCACCTATTCCAAAAGCAAAGGTGTAGACTTACAAGCTAACGAACTTGCGCATGCCCGCGAAAGTGACTGCAAGGCTAACAATCACAGAAACAGCCAACACAATCAGCGGCACAAATAAATTGCTCAAAAAAGCTTCGTGACCAAGCTGTACAAGCAAAAGAAGCGGAATAATGAAAAAGAGCGTCATGTGGGTCGCTGCACGGACAGTCTTTACACGAAGCGAAACCATCAGAGAAAATGCAGTCGTCAAAAGCACCGCCGAAAGTGCTCCGAGCATTGAAGCCACCGCCGCCGTCACCGTAATTTCGGAATGCGAGAACCAGTAGCCAAGCTGCGCCAAAAGCGCAAACACTAACGGGAATGGGAGAATTGCAAACAACTTACCCCAAAAGAGTTTCGCAGGCGCAATCGGAGAAAGCTGCAAAAGTTCCAGCGAATTGCGTTCACGCTCGCCCGCAAAAGAATCACCCGCCAAGGGAGCGCCCATCGGAGCCATCAGGCAACCGAGCAAAAGCATCATGTAGCTTTCCATGCCCTGCATAATCTCGCCACCGTAACGCGACACCGCAATCGCCTGGCTCGCCGCGAGAATCACCGGCGGGATGATGAACGGAATCCAGAAACGCGGATCCCGGAATATCAGGCGAAGTTCGTGTTTAAAAACGTGGAGCATATCAGTAGGAAGTTAGAAGTCGGCTGTACAACGTCATTGCGAGTTCCCTATAAGGGGACGCGGCAATCCAGCTTAGAACTTAGCAAAAAAGAGCTCAAGCAAGGACGATTTAAATGCACGCAAAGTGCGATTTCGTTCATTTTATGCTACTAATTTTAGATTTTTCCATTTTCAGTAGCATAAATTCTACTTTATCCACAACATTTATAGATAAAAACACTTTTCGCGTGCTACAAAATTCGCATTTTGACCTTTTTTGTAGTACAAATCCAGCGGACAAGCTCAAAATCGGCCTACATTTCACTTAATTTGTCCCAAAATTATGCTACAAAAACGGAGAATTCCCCCATTTAGTAGCATATTTCTGCATTTTCCGTATCACTTTTCGCACCAATTTGCTTCAGAGTACACAAAAAAGTATATTAGCATATACTCTTAAACATAAACACACAACTTTTTATGAGCGACAATTTTAAAAACAAACTCTCCGTGTGGGCGGTTTATAGTGCCGGCGGGCTTATATTTGGGGCTTTTCTAACTCCTCTTTTCGGCTTTAAAAAAGCGCTCTACATATTCCTTGCATATTCGCTTTTTTCTGCAATAAGTATTTTCGTTTTTGGGAAATTTCCCGGACGAAGGAACATATTCAAGAAAACCGATAATATGTACATCGACGATTATTTTTCGGAAGAAGACAACCACGGCGACGAAACCGACAAATTCGACGAAATTATGGGCATAAAGGAAAAAGAAAAATCCTTTGACGAGCTCATCGCCGAAAGGAAGAAAGAATGATTTACTTACTTTCATTTTGCTTGTTCACTTTTTTGCTGATAGAAGCGCTTATTACTAAAGAAATAAAACTGAAGGGACCACGAACAACTTTAAAAGACAATCCAAATACTTACAAGCTATTTGTTATTACCTATTCCGCTTTAATTTTATTTTCTTTAATAACCTTTTTCCTAGACTTATTCGGATTGATCGAATAAAAGCTTAAAAACAAAAAGGGACTCTTTCGAGTCCCGTTTTTTTTAGAATGGCGACCCCGGCACACTTCGACAAGCTCAGTGACCTGCCGGGGATCTCTCGTCTTTCGTCTACAGCCACATTGTGGCGTTCTTTCGTCTAATCACGCTTGAGAGTCTTGTACTTGATTGGCTTCGGGTTGTCGGCATCTTCACCGAGGCGCTTGCGACGATCAGCTTCGTATTCGCTCCAGTTGCCTTCGAACCACACGACCTTCGAGTCACCTTCGTAAGCGAGGATGTGCGTTGCGATACGGTCGAGGAACCAGCGGTCATGCGAGATAATCACGGCGCAGCCTGCGAACTTGAGGATTGCCTGTTCCAAAGCCTGCAATGTTTCGATGTCCAAGTCGTTCGTCGGTTCGTCAAGGAACAAGAGGTTGCCCGGCTTCTGCAAGTTCTTTGCCATGAGCACTCGGTTGCGTTCACCACCGGAGAGCTGCGAGAGCTTCTTCTGCTGAGCTGCACCCGTGAAGTTGAAGAGACCGCAGTAAGCACGACCATTCATCTTGCGGTCGCCCACCAAGATTTCGTCGTTGCCACCCGTGATGGATTCCCAAACCGTCTTGGAATCGTCCAAGCTTTCGCGGCCCTGTTCCATGCTGATGATTTCGACAGTTTCGCCAATCTTGAGCGTACCGCCATCCGGCTTTTCCTGGCCCATAATCATCTTGAACAAAGTCGTTTTACCAGCACCGTTCGGACCGATAATGCCCACGATACCCGAGCGCGGCAAGCTGAAGTTCAAATCGTCGAACAACACCTTGTCGCCAAAGGCCTTCTGCAAATGTTCCGCCTGAATGACGACATCACCCAAGCGCTTGCCGTTTGCAATGTGGATTTGAGCCACCTTGATCTGTTCCTTGGAATCTTCGGCCAAGAGTTCTTCGTAAGCCTTGAGACGAGCCTTGCTCTTTGCCTGGCGAGCCTTCGGACTCTGCTTGACCCATTCCTGTTCACGAGCGAGGCGCTTCTGACGGTCAGATTCACCCTTCTCTTCGTTCTTCATGCGTTCAAGCTTCTGGTCAAGCCACTGGGCGTAATTGCCTTCCCAAGGAATGCCGCGACCACGGTCGATTTCCAAAATCCAGTTCGTTACGTTGTCAAGGAAGTAACGGTCATGCGTCACGAGAATCACGGAGCCCTTGTATTCGCGGAGGTGGCGTTCGAGCCATGCAACCGTTTCGGCATCCAAGTGGTTCGTCGGTTCGTCAAGGAGCAACAAATCCGGTTCTTCGAGGAGCAAGCGGCAAAGAGCCACGCGGCGCTTTTCACCACCGGAGAGGTTCGTCACCGGCCAATCGCCCGGCGGACAGCGGAGAGCGTCCATTGCAATTTCAATGTTGCGGTCGAGGCTCCACAAGTCCTGAGCGTCGATGATGTCCTGAAGCTTAGCCTGTTCGTCGAGGAGCTTGTTCATCTCGTCGTCTTCCATCGGTTCAGCAAACTTCATGGAAATTTCGTTGAAGCGGTCGAGCACGGCCTGCTTTTTCGCGACAGCCTGCATCACGTTTTCCTTGACGGTCAAGTTCGGGTCAAGCTGCGGTTCCTGCGGCAAGTAGCCTGCGGTGCGGCCCGGTTCAATCCAAGCTTCGCCCTGGAATTCCTTGTCAATACCCGCCATGATGCGGAGGAGCGTCGACTTACCGGCACCGTTCTGGCCGATAATACCAATCTTTGCGCCATAGTAAAAGCTCAAAGAAATGTCCTTCAGCACCTCTTTGTTAGGCGGATAGGACTTGGTCATTTTGTACATGTAGAAAACGAATTTTTCTGCTTTGTTTTGTTCGGCCATATTTTAGTGATTAATGGTTAGTGATTAGAGGTTAGCGGCCATGCCGCAGTTTAATTATGCATTCCTAATATAGAAATATCTGTTCAAAGCCTGCATTACAAGCTGCATCGAGACTGCGAATAGCGCCATAATAGCGATGTAATCCAAAGTAAATAGCAGATATCCGTGCTCCAGATCCAAAGCATAGAACGGCTGCTGAAGCGTCATGTATTTCCACAGACCACGCTCGATAAAGGCATAAACACCATATGCCCCTAGAGCCGAGACCACGCCCATCGCAACCTTTCCGCGAACAAACAGCGACAAATGGAGCCCAATGTGGAGCGAAACAAAAATCAAATACCAATGGCTCGCAAGCATGTGCGCCGTGCGGGCAAAGCTCGTACAGTTTTCAATACCGATCCACGCGAATACGTGATTTGAAAGTATTACCCCACTAATCATCAAGAAAAGCACACATAAAATAACACTGCCATTAATGACAGTCCGCACAATCCGCAGTGCATTGTACTTTCCTTTGAGCAATCCCTTGATCCACGCACGATTCACAACAAGATGCGTTACCCAGAGCACGAATAAAATCACACCTAGAGTTTCATGAACCAAGTCGCTATCAAAAGACTCGTCAAAAGCCTCATAAAAAAAGTTACACCCACCCATTAAAACCAGGGTGAGTGCAGCCATCGCAATATCTAAAGCACACCGAGAAATTTTAACCACTTATCCACATCCTTCTGAGCTTTTTTACGATTATTCTGAGCAATATGCCCATAGATAGAAAGACCTTTCGTCACAACAGCTCCCGTTGCAGCCTTTTTCAGTTTTGCAATGGCAGAAAGACCACTCCCCTCATGCGTCACGAACGGATGAACCAACTTTCCTTTCAGATTATACTTTTCAAGGAAAGTATACATCAGCATAGGCATATCGTTCAACCACACTGGATAACCAATATAAATTTCATCAAACTCCTCGGGATTCACTTCCACAGGCTTAATCGCCGGGCGTGCATTTTCTGCGCGATCCTTTTTCGCTGCACTGAGGCATTCATCATAGGTCCTGGGGTATTCCGTTTCTGGCATCACGCGCAAAAGCGTAGCGCCCGTCTTTTCCGCAATCATCTCGGCAATGATTTCGGTATTACCTTTGATAATTGTACCGACGCTGACGTTTTCGCCAATATGGGAAAAATAGGCGACAAGGATTTTCTTTTCTGCCGCCATGGATACACCAATGAGAAACATCAATAGAATTAAAACTATTTTACGCATGCTCCACTCCTGTTCTCTATTTCTTACCACTCTCTAAAATAATATAAAAAAACACATGAGAAACTACACGCAATTAGAACAATATGGGATACGTTTGAGCTAAAGCACACAAAACAGCATCAATCCACTAAACATCCGCCAGAAACTGCTTAATTTTCGCCTTAACAAAATTCAAATTCGGATTTGTGATCACCGGAATGAGCGCATTAATTTCTTCGACGGACTTATCCCACCATTTCCACTTGAGCAAAAGCATCGTCAGTTCCTCGTCGAAACGGTTGCGGATATACTGCGCCGGGTTACCCGCCACAATCGTATAAGGCTCCACATCGCTCCCCACGACCGCATTCGCTCCTATGATGGCACCATCGCCAATATGCACGCCCGGCAAAATTACCGCGTTCTGCCCAATCCACACGTCGTTCCCAATCACCGTATCGCCCTTGAGTGGCAAATTTTCTTTAGCAGGAGGCGCCATATTCCAGCCCTGCAATGTGTAAAATGGGAACGTTGAAACCGCATTCATCTGATGGTTCGCGCCATTCATCACGAACTCCACCCCTGCCGCGATTTGGCAGAATTTTCCGACAATTAACTTGTCGTCATTCCACGGATAAAGATGCGTCACGTGACTCTCGAAATCGCTATCGGCAATGTAGGTAAAATCGCCCACGACAATCTGCGGATTCTTGAGCGTCGGCTTCACATAAATTTCCTTGTCGTACCCAGCAATCGGGTGGACAGTCATCGGATCAGGGAGTGTATTTGGCATAGGGACCTCTCTTGGAAATGTAAGGTATTCAAAAAAATATTATTTTTCACACCCGCTATGCCTACCGCTCACGAAATTTTAAAATCTGTTTTTGGCTACGATGCGTTCCGACCCATGCAACAGGAAATCATCGAGCATGTCGTTTCAGGGAAAGACGCGCTCGTGCTGATGCCTACGGGCGGCGGAAAGTCCATTTGCTACCAGATTCCGGCCTTGATGTTCAAGGGTATCACAGTGGTCATCTCGCCGTTGATTTCACTGATGAAAGACCAGGTGGACGCGCTAAATGCAAACGGCATCGGGGCAGATGCGCTCAACAGCAACAACGAAGAAGGCGAAAACGCGGCCATCCGGGAGCGCTGCAAAGCGGGCCAAACCAATATTCTCTACATTTCGCCGGAGCGCTTGCAACGAGAAATTCCGTGGATGCAACAGCACTTGAACATTTCGCTGTTCGCTATTGATGAAGCGCATTGCATTTCGCAATGGGGGCACGATTTCCGCCCGGAATACACGCAGCTCGGCGGGTTGCATCAAGCGTTCCCGAACGCAACAATCATGGCGCTGACGGCAACAGCAGACAAGCTCACAAAAGAAGATATTGTCAGGCAGCTGAACTTGCGAGATTTCAGACTTTTCGTGAGTTCGTTCGACCGCCCGAACTTGAGCCTCGACGTGCGACGCGGTTATTCCGCTTCCGAAAAGCTGAAAGCGATTTTATCCATCATTTCAAAGCACAAGCACGAATCGGGAATCATCTATTGTCTTTCGCGCAAGAGCACCGAAAAAGTTGCCGACGAACTCATCAACGCAGGTGTTTACGCAAAGGCATACCATGCGGGGCTTACCGCCGAAGAACGCAACAACGTGCAAGAGGATTTCATCAACGACAATATCGATGTCGTATGCGCGACAATCGCATTCGGCATGGGCATCGACAAGAGCAATGTCCGTTATGTCATCCATTACAATCTCCCCAAAAGCATCGAGAGTTTTTATCAAGAGATCGGGCGCGCGGGTCGCGACGGTCTCCCTTCCGAAACAGTGCTGTTCTACAATTTCCAAGACATCATCACGCTCCGCAAATTTGTAAACGACAGCGGTCAGCGAGATATCAACTCCGAGAAGCTCGACCGCATGCAGGAATACGCCGAATCGCAGGTTTGCCGTCGTCGCATTTTGCTCAACTACTTCGGCGAAAACAACAGCAGCAACTGCGGGAATTGCGACATTTGCAAGCACCCGCCACAGCGATTCAACGGCACAATCCTCGTGCAAAAAGCACTCTCAGCCATAAAGCGCACAGGCGAGCACATAGGCTTTTCAATGACCGCCGACATACTCAAGGGTACTCTCAGCGACGAAATCGTCCAGAAGGGTTACGACAAACTCAAAACGTTCGGTGCCGGCAGCAAAACAACGCTCAAGCATTGGCACGACTACCTTTTGCAAATGCTGCAACTCGGTTACATCGAAATTGCCTACAACGAGAACAACCACCTTAAAATTACCGAGAGCGGGAACGAAGTCCTCTTCGGGAAGAAAACGGCAGAACTCGCTATCGCTGCAAAAGTAGAAGTCAAAGAAGACGCGAAGCCGAGAAGTGGGCGCGCAACATTCAATCGCGGCGGCAATTCACGCACTACATTTACGCACACAGCCGACGACGCGGAAGACAATTCCCTTTTCGAAGTACTGCGAAAAGTCCGCAGGCAAATCGCTGATGAAAACAATTGGCCAGCCTATGTCGTGCTCTCCGACCGCACGCTAAGAGATCTCGCCTACAAGGCGCCCACATCCATCAACGAACTGCAAGACGTATTTGGCTTTGGTGAAATGAAAATTCGAAAGTTCGGGCAACAATTCGTAGACGCCATCCGCGATTACATGAAGCAATAAAAAATCCCGCAGCACACGCCGCGAGATTTTCATTCATAAAATTTAACTGGGTCCTTCCGCCTTCGGCGTCAGGATGACGCTTCCAGTAACTATCTATTATTTAGATAATTCAAAACCTTGTTCGTAAGGTCGTTTTCCTTTTTCCAGAAGAGTACGGCACCGGTAGCACGGTCAATGACCATGTCATAGCCTTCCTGCAAAGCAATTTCGTTTACTGCCTTGCGGATAAGCTGGATAATCGGGGCACTCACCTTTTCGTTTTCAGTGATGAGCTCACCGTTACGGCCATAGACGCGGTCGATGAACGATTTGAGTTCCGTATCCTTCTTGTTGTACTCGGCTTCAAGTTCGCGCTTCTTTTCGTCCGAGAGCATCAGGACTTGCTTATCGAGCTTTTCCTTGATAGCGGCAAGTTCCTTCTGCAAGAGGTTCGCCTGCTGTTCCCACTTAGCCACCTGGCGGTCGTATTCTTCCTGAGCCTTCTTGGTGCCCTTGAATCCGTCAAAGATAATCTTTGAATCCACATGAGCAATGCGAAGACCATCTTCGGCAAAGCTAGCGCATGCAAAGACTACCGAAAGTAAAACGATCAACTTGCGAATCATAGAGCTCCTCCACTCAGGCTAGAATGCCTGACCAATGACAAAGTTGAATTCCATATCGCCGACACTGGTGTACGATCTACCATAGTAGTCTTCACCCGGATCAAGCGGCCATGCAAAGTCGAAACCGATAATACCAAGCATCGGGACAACCACGCGGAAACCAAAGCCGATATCCTTCTTGAGCGTTGTCGGATCCCATTCGGTAAGCGGGTTCTTCGACGGCTTTTCAATACGTGCATCCAGATCAATGCGCGGACCAAACACGTTACCAGCGTCAAAGAAGAACGGCAAGAGGTAGAATGTCTGCGGCACGAGGGCAAGCTGGAGTTCGGCACCAACATACTGGTAGCTGCGACCCAAGCGGCTGTAACCAATAGAGCCAGAGCCGTAACCACGGAGCATACCATCATAGCCAAGCACACCACCCATTCTATACAGAGTGCGGTGCTGCAACTTGTCACCGAAAATCACGCCGTATTCGTTTGTAAGGGCAATCGAGAGACGGTCGCGGAAGAGCGGGAACCACCACTTGATGGAGAGGTCTGCCTTCACGAATTCAAAGTCACTACCGAAGGCGGCGTTTGCCCACTGCACGTCGAGCACATAGCGGGAACCTTCCGTCGGGAACTGCGGCAAGTTCTTGTCGTCACGCTGGATGCGGAAGTTGAATGCCGATTCAATACCCGTGTAAACCACATAGCTATTGTCGATGTTCGGGCCCTGATCGTTCATGAGCCAGCTATAACCGATCTGACCGTAGAAGTAGTCGTCCGGCCACTTGAGGCGCTTACCGGCAAAGATGCTACCACCATAACGGGTAATGTCATGTTCGTAGGAATCTTCCATGTTCCACCAGGAGTAGCTGAGGCTTGCACCCACCGTAATCGGCTTGTCGAGGAACCACGGTTCCGTAAAGCTAATCGTCGCACTCTTCTTGTCAGCACCGTATTCGAGGTTCAAGGCAGCCTGCTGGCCATCGCCCATACAGCAGTTCGGGATAGAAATACTTGCCGTACCGACAAAGCCATCGCTTTCACTATAAGAAACGCCCAAGCTGAACTGACCCGTACCGGCCTGCTTTTCTTGCACGGCAAAGTCGAGGTCCACTTCCTGTTCGCCCACGACCTTGATATCGGGCACGACCATGTCGAAGTAGTTGAGCTGCATAATATCGCGGAAGCTACGTTCCAAAGCGGACTGGCGGTAAGTATCGCCCGGGTACAAACGCACTTCGCGGCGGATCACCTTTTCGTTCGTCTTGGTATTGCCCCGCACATGCACCTTGTGGATCTGAGCCGGCAAGCCTTCGTTCATCTTAAACGTGAGGTTCACGGTAGAATCGTTTTCGAACGTTCTTTCTTCATCGAACTGGGCAAAGAGGTAACCGTCTTCGCGATAAGAATCAAGCAAAGCCTTACGGGATGCTTCGTAGACATACTGGTCAAACACGGCACCGCTATCGAGGCGGAACACATAGCCGAGCATGACATCGCTCTGGACTTCGTTACCCGTAAAGTGGAGCCCGCCCATGTAGTAACGGCGACCTTCGGTCACGTCGATGTGAACGATAATATCGCTAGAAGTCTTGATGTTATCGTACTTGTAGAGTGCCGGAATCATGTCCTCAATCATGTAACGCACAAGGAGCTTGCTTTCGTAAGCGGAGCGCTTCTTGATTTTAAGGAGGGAATCAATCTTCGGATTATTCCACTTGCGGTCTGCCACCAGGTCAATCCATTCCTTGCGGGCACTTTCGTAGCGGATAATGTCGTTCAGGAGTTTCCAAGCGCCTTCTTCATCCTTGACTTGCGGCTTGCGTCTTGCAAGCGGATACTTGTCGCCCGCCTTGCGCATGTTCCTATAATAGTGAGTCACTTCCATCGTCGGCTTGCCCGCAATCTTGTAAAGCGGGTTCGTCGAGTCGGACATAGCCTCGTTCAACTGCGTGTAAAGCGGAGCCAACTTTTCTCCAACCGGCACCATGCGTCCAAGATAGAACAGGCAGGTCGAATCCGGCAGGTATTCGGCGTGATAGTCGTTAAGTTCGGCATCCAAGAAACCGAAATGGCGGAAGACGTTCAGCACGGTATCGCGGTCGGCTTCAAAAACGTTTTCCTTGAATTCACCGCCACCCCACCACTGGTTTTCTTTCGAAAGCATGTGGTCCGTGATTTCTTCGACCGGCACGTGATCATTGCCCTTGACGTCAAAGCCACGAATGCGAACCTTGGAGCCTTCGCGAATCACAAAGGTCACCTTGTTCTGGTATTCGTCCACCGGTTCTTCGCGGTAGCCCACTTCGGCAAGGAGGAACCCTTCGGAGCGGTAATGGTCGAGCATAGCCTGGCGCGTGCGTTCCAACTGCGCCTTGCTATAAACCTGACCTGTAATCATGTGGATTTTCAAACGGAGGTCATCTTCGGAGACTTCGTCGCAACCATCCAAAATAGCGGTATCAAGTGCCGGGAGTTCCTTCACTTTGAACACCAGGTCTACATAAGAATCATCATCGCCAACGTAATCCACCCAAGCGGTCACATCGTCAAAAAGACCCGAAGCATAAAGCGAACTCACAGAGTTTTGGACTTTTTCAGAAAGCGAGGTCGGGGAATAGCTTTGCCCCGTACGGATACCGATACGTCCGAGAACCGAACGTTCGTCCATGTGATGGGTACCCTCGACACGAATCTTGTTGATCTTATTCTCAACCATATACTTGTCGGAAATCTGCGACATGTCCAACAATTGGGCATTCGACATACCGACCAAAGCAAGAACAAATAAAAGCGAACGGGAACGCAGAATAGACCTACCTATAAAGCAGTTTATTTTAATTTCTGCCCAAAAATACAAAAATTACACTCCCCCGCCCACACGACTTTTTTAAAAAAGCCCAAACGGCCGACGAATAAACCGTAATGATAGAATAAGGGTTATATCGTCCCGATTTTTACACTTTTTGAAAGCGTTACGCTATGGGCTATAGAGTTCCATATATATGGATAAAGGCAAGCCGGGCAATTTCGCAAAGAAAAAGAAACGCACCTAAATTAAACGCAACGCAAGCGCATTATATATATTTAAGGCGAAAATTTTAACCTAACCCTCTATTGAAGGATACTATGCGATCTACAGCCTGGAACGACGAAGAAAACAAGATCTTGCCCGAAATGGCGCTTGATTTTAT
>Ga0256407_10008476_pt1 | contig 15061 bp, 13 predicted proteins | sample RumenRJG_04DNA_FD_193489 | JGI IMG/M metagenome (GOLD analysis project Ga0256407, IMG submission 193489) | Bovine rumen microbial communities from Lethbridge, Alberta, Canada - RJG_04 | ecosystem: Host-associated > Mammals > Digestive system > Stomach > Rumen | place: Canada: Alberta... | reverse complement strand
AAATTGTAATTTTACTAACAACCAAGCAAGCAGTGCTGGTGCGATTTATAGCCAAGAACAGTATACTACTGCAGATACCTGTATTTTTAAAACAAATTCTGGTGAAAATGTCAATACAGTCATTTTTCCACCTACATTGATTGTTGATAATTTCACAACATTTTATGGCTCTGGTGAGAAATTAACATTCGATTTAAAAACAAACAGCGGCATTCCAGTGACTAATGGAAATATTTCAATAAGCGTATACTTTAAAGGCAATAATAGTTGGATTGGCAATTACAGCTGTTTAAGCGGCGAAGGTTGGATTCCAGATTTGCCTACAGGTTCTTATTATGCTATTTTTGATACTGAATATGCTGAATTCAAACCAATCATCAGAACAATATCAATCCAGTATTATGTAAATGTGACTTCCATTACAACCAACAATACAACTGTCAACATCACTGCAAAATCCAATATTCCAAATGAAATCATAAAGGGCAAATTACTATTTATCTTGCCAAATGGTGATGAAATCAATGCAAATTATGCAGGCAACGGAATATGGTGGGCAGTCCATAGATTTGATGATTATGGTGTTTATCAGGTCAATGCAACATATATTGGATTGGACAATGTAGCTGTCAGCAATGCTACAATAAATATTACAATGATTAAAGAGGATGAAATTCCAGAAAATGAGGATTATTATGGATTCACTATTGATGCGATAGTGGATGATGATTCAGTGGATATTACAGTTCGTTTGCCAATGGATGCATCCGCTCCGGTACTCATCGATGTTGATGGTGTGGGATATTATGCAAATGCAACAGATGGTGCTGCAAAATTACATTTGGACAATTTGGCTAAAGGCGGCCATGATGTTGTAGCAAAATATCTAGGAGATGCTAAGTATTCAGGAAACACAAGTTTTGTTGTATTGAATAAAACTTTAAGAGTCCAGGTAATCGCTCAAAATGTCACTTCCGCGGAAAATACATCATTCATTATTGGCATTATCGATGAATTTGATGGAAATGTTTTAATTAAAGTTGAAGGCAAAGTGATCTACAACGGCCGTGTCAAACTATTGACGGTAGCCGGCAAATTAACTGAAGGATATAAGACTGCCACCATTGTCTTCTATGGTGATGAAAGGTATGATGAATTAATTCTGGATAATGTTAAATTTAATGTTCAGGTAATCGTTAAAAAGGCCAAAGCTAAAATAGTTGCCAAAAAGAAAACATTCAAAAAGTCCAAAAAGGTCAAAAAATACACAGTAACACTTAAGGACAACACCGGAAAGGCAATCAAAATGGCAAAAGTCACCATCAAGGTAGGCAAAAAGACTTTCAGCGCAAAAACCAACTCTAAAGGTAAGGCTGTATTCAACCTCAAAAAACTGACCAAAAAGGCTAAATACACCGCTAAAATCACCTACAAAGGCGACAAATACTACAACAAAGTCACCAAGAAAGTTAAAATCACAATCAAATAAGGATTAAAAATCCTTATTTTTTTAATTTTTCTCTTTTTACTTATACACCATTTTTGGACATTTCCTAAAGAAAAATGACTCCTTCAAGTTAATTGCATCTTCACCCAATTAAAATCAATGATTTATTTGATGCATTGCATCTGATGAATGCCATATTCAATATTCTTTGAATGATTTGGGGATGGGTGGACACCACAGCTTCGACGTTGCTGGCGGGCGAATCAAAAAAGGACATATATCATGATAGACATAATCTAATAACACAAAGGGGATGAAAACATGAACATGAAAACAAAAATAACGTTAATTGTGCTTTGCGTATTCATCGCAGGAATAGCAATGACTGCAGTGGCCGGCGAGCCAGTGCAGTTCAAGAAATTCGAGGACAAGAGATACAAATGGGAAATCAATGAGAGCGAATGGAACCAGATGGTGAAGGATGCCAATGCCGAATACAGACATGCCGAAGCCCAAGGAAGGGCAATACCTATCGGATACTCACATCAGAAGAACGTGACAGTGACAAAGGATGGAATCGAGTATAACCTAATCGCATTTGCCGTCAAAAATCACAAAAACGTTCGCTGTGAAGTCAGAGGCCTTCAGGAAGGCTATCTTGTAGACTACGATACTGTAGCTGTAAAATGATTCAAGAATGAGGATTAAGTTCCTTATTCCTTATATTTTTACACCATCACTCAAATCTATATTTAATAACTTTTGAATTGCATGACATTGAATATTGCTTGCATTCAACTTCAAATTCGTTTTCAAAATCATGAATTTGACTATCAGACAATTTTTCATCCATATCCAATGACAAATCACTCATAACCATGAAGAAAACACACGGAAAAGAATGTTGCTTTAGCCACTGGCGAAGATAAGATGTGAAATCATCTAATCTATCACTGCCACAAGTGTATTCAAAATCAGATTTTTGCCCATTTTCATCAAATGAAACTCCTTTCAGCCGAATTTCCTGGCCAAATTCACATTTGAACTCTTCAAGATGTTCAGAAGAGATCTTATTTGAAAGATGCATAAACACCCTATTGACAACAAAAATGTGTCTACAGTAATAACCCCTAGTTTCAAGCCAGTTCCTAATTTCAGATATAACTTCCTCTGCCGGATTTTTCATTTTAACAACTCCCTATTTAATTAATTAAATATAAGGTATGTACATCATCATATTTAAATAATAGGGCTTGTATGACTTTGTAAAATTGTTGTAAGTTTGTAAAATTGCCTTGAATGAAACATACTATTTAAAGCTTTCTATAAATTTAAAAATAAGACCAATCAGTCATTGACGAAATATGAATAAAGCTCATCCTTGACTTCCACATCGATTTCGAAAGTGAAATTGACAATAGGCTGCTCCTTGTCGTTGATTGTCCTATATACCTGCTTATGGTCAACGGGAGTCAGCTTGCCGATGTAGTAGAATTCTATTCCCTCATCGTTGTTTTTCTGGATGAAAAGCTCTATGTCCAAATCGGTGTAGTTGATTATCGGCTCCAGCTCAGGGGATGACACCTTCCTGTTGTTTCTGCTCATCCATGAGAAGCTTTGCCTTGTTATGAAGTGATCATTGTAGTTTATTGTCTCTGAGATGTCTTCGGATTTGTTGTAGGTTACAAAAATCGGACAGGTGTTGTACTTTACCTTGTATCCGCCGATGTTCTGCCCGTTCATGTAGCGGTCCCAGTTGAGGATTCTAAGGACGTCCTCACGTGAGTACTTTTCATACAATCTGAATTTAGCATCATTTCTGTAGAAATTGTCGTATTTGAAGAATGCGTATTTCAATGCATCATCGAAGTGACTTGAAAATGCGGGATTGGCCAGTGAATCGCTTAGGCTTTTGGATATCTCAAATCTGTAGTCCCTGCTGTTTTCCAAATCATCATATGCCTCAGGGCTAAAATCAAAGAAGAGGTTTTCGGGATTTTCAACAAGCTTTTCTATTGTGTTTGCCTGATAGCCTTCCCCTTTTTCCTTCCTATAGAAGTTAAGGCTCAGGAAGTTTATTGCACCTCTGATTGATTCAATCTGGTCCTTGAGATTGAAATTGTCCTTCAGGCATTCCTCGATTTGCCTGACGGTAAAGTACCTGTTGCACTTGAGGCATGCAAGGATTATAAGCTCATGTGGCCGGATTCCCTTCAGGAGTTTTTTGCTCATGAACTTGAGCGCATCGGCATTTCCGATTTCTCGGGAATAGTCCTCCTCGATTGCCGATAAAAAATCGTGGTATGTGGGAAAGTCCTTGTGGGAAAGTATCAGTTCGGGATTGAATTCTGCATTGATTGCAAAGTCATATAATGAAGGTATCCGTCCCAACTTGTATTTTAATTGATTGTACTTTTCCTTAAACAGCGCCTTTCTTGAAAAGGAAGTGTTGTTGATTGACTCATATATGCGCTTTCGGGAAATCTCATCAAAGTTGATTGAAGATGCCCCCGGAATGATCTTGTTTCCCTCCATGAGATACTTCCGGATTTTGTCCTTGTCATAGGACCTGTCCCCCGAAAGGGCAATCGGAATCATGAAATTGTTTTTATAATTGCCGATAAAGTCTAAAATGACAACATACTCCTTGTTCTGGTATTTCCTAAGCCCCCTTCCCAACTGCTGGATGAAGATGATTGGAGACTCGGTCGGCCTTACAAGCAATACCTGATTGATTTCGGGAATGTCAACGCCCTCGTTGAAGATGTCCACAGTGAAGATGAACTCCAGCTTGTCGGGATTGTCGTCATTGGTGAGCCTGTCGATTGCCTCTAAACGTTTTTCCTGTGAGTCATCGCCGCTTAGAAATACTGACGGATAACCTCTTTTGTTGAACTTGTCTGCAAGAAGCTTGGCCTCACGCTTTCTTGAGCAGAACACCAGTGCCTTTCTTCTCTCGCCGGAATATCCGTAAAACTCTGATTTTTCAATCAGGTAACTTACGCGCTCATCGGATGCGAGAAGATTGAAGTCAGCAAAATCATCATCGACCGTTGAGTCCTCAAATTCAACGTCGGTTATTCCGAAATAATGAAACGGGCATAAGAGGTCCTCATCCAAGGCTTCCTGAAGGCGGATTTCATGGGCGATGTTGTTGTCAAAAAGATCGTAAATGTTAAATCCGTCGGTCCTTTCGGGAGATGCAGTCATCCCAAGCAGAAATTTCGGCCTGAAGTAATTGACCACATTGATGTATGACAGAGCCCCCGCCTTGTGGCCCTCATCTATTATTATATAATCAAAGTAATCCCTAGGATATCTTGTGTAGACCTCCTCCTTGGACATTGTCTGAATGGTTGAGAAGAGATAAGGCTTGTTGAAATCCTTGGAATTGCCCGAAAGCAGTCCGAAGTTTTCATGGTCGCTGAACACATTCTGGTATGCTCTTATTGACTGCTTTAAAATCTGTTCACGATGAACAAGGAATAAAAATCTCTTGGGTTTGAAATCCCTGACTGCAAATGCTGAAGCATAGGTTTTTCCGGTACCGGTAGCCGAAACAAGGATAGCCCGATTTTCCCCATGACTTATCAGATTTCTGACGTTTTCCAGAAACTGCTCCTGCATATAGTTTGGAGTCAGCGCAATGTTTTTATCCTTCAGCTCCCTGGTTGTCTTTCTCAAATCCGTGAAAGCCTTTGATGCATGATAAACCTTCTCATAAATCGGCAAGGCGTCTTTCAGCTCATCGGCCTCATCCCACAGCATGTCAAATTCCCTAATGATGTCTGAAAGCATCTCGCCTTCTGCAAGGGATGTGAATTCGACATTCCACTCCTTGTTGACGCTTAAGGCATTCATTGTCATGTTTGAGCTGCCGACAATGCCCCTGTAGATGTTGCCCTTTTTGAAAATGTATCCCTTGGTGTGGAAGCCCTCATTCTCCTGGGAATAGAGCTTGACCTCGATATTGTTGAATGAGTCCAGTTTTTTAAGCGCTTCAGGTTCTGTGAAGGTGAGATAGTCGGTGGTGAGGATTTTTCCTCTAATGCTGTTGCTTTCAAGATATCTGAATTCCTCAAGAAGCGGAGTTATGCCCCCCATGGTGATGAAGGCGGAGGATATGATGAATTCGTCACAGCCTCTAAGCTCATCCCTCAGGGAGTTTATGACCTTTGAGTCACGGTTGTTGTACAAAAGCTTTGGCGTGAAATCTGCGCTGGAGCTGTTGTGCTGGTTTATGAATGCGGTTTTGGCTCCGTTGAGGATTTCATCGATGTTCATCTAATCTACTCGCTTTCAAGGTGTTTGATTAATTCCTGGAGTTTATCTATTTGGATTTGGAATTCCTCTTCTCTTGGTGTTCCTTTGACTTTTTCCAATTTATTCTGGAGTTGTTCAAGCTTTGCCTTTGCCAGTTCCAATCTTTTGTCTGCCATTTCAATCCTCCATGGTTTGCTTTAGGTAGTTGACCGCTTCGATGTCAGCCGGAATCCAGTTTACGGAGTCCAATTCTGATTTTTTTAGCCATTTGGCGTCGTTGTGCTCCAATAGCTTTGGAGTTCCTTCTGTGATGACGGCTTCAAAGCAGGACATTTTAAGATAAAAAGTAGGATATTGATATTCAAGGTCCAGGGCGAACTTGGTGGGTTCTATTGTGCAGTCCAGTTCTTCTTTGATTTCCCTGACTAGTGCCTGTTCCTTGGTTTCATTGGCTTCTATTTTTCCGCCAGGAAATTCCCACATGTTGATGAATTCGCCGTAGCCTCTCTTGGTTGCAAGGATCTGATTGTCCTTTTTGATAATGGCTGCAACTACGTTTAAAGTTTTCATGATTTAATATTTAGCAGCTTACGTTATAAATGTTGATAATTTTCACTTTCAAAATCTAAAGTTACAAGACCCTGATAAAACAATAAAGTCTTAAGAACATTTTTAATAAACATTTCCAGGTTATTTTCTTCAATTTCATCATTACCTGGAGTTAATGAAAATGCTCCAACAGAAGGAATTATAGTATTTGATTCAAAAAATTGTTTGGTTTTATTTCCAGGATATAATACATAAGCCCCTTCAGTTGTTAAAATTGAATCTTTATACGTGTGCATTTTATAGATGTCCCCTTCTTTAAATATTCTATCAGTTTCTTCAATAGGATCCCTTTCATATATTTTCCTGTCAATATCTGAATCATCATCATTAATCTCAAGTTCTGATCGATATTTCGCATCAAAATGAATATAATTAGTAATTCCATCAATTGTAACCAGCAACGTATAATCGGGCTTAAATGCAAGAGAATAAGAGCGATATTTTGATCCTTCCGAAAATCTCAAATTATAAAATAGCTCAATTTCAATTTCATGACCATATAACATCAGCACGAATCTTTTGCGGGACTTAACTCCCTTTTTAATGCTTATTGACCAATTATCCTTGTTAATCTTAAATACATCTTCAAAATTAATTTTTCTAATGCTAAGATCATTTAAGACCTTCAATAGCTTGAAATAACACCAATATTCATATAATTCCGACAATTTCTTCTCAAATCCTTTGAATTGATTGTTGATTTCATCCCAACTCAATCTAAATGAAAATTCAAGCATCAAAAAGTATTGGAAAATCTCCCGGTAACCTTCCTTTTTCTGCAAGATCTGTGAATTGAACGGAACATACTCCATTGCGGAAATATGATTGAAAAACTTGCTTGACAGAAAATATCCGATTTCATCTCTAAAGTAGAATAGTTTATCCTGAATATAACCTTCTTTAGAACTTTCAAGTAGTTTTTCAACCAAATCACGAATCAATTCCAAAAAGTATTTGAAAAATCTGTTTTCTGGAATGTCTATGACATCCTCGTGTTTAGTTTGTTCAATTTCATAAGGCAGATATCCATTTAACTTTTGTGAAATCTCCAAATCTGAATCAACTTTAACTAACTTATTTGGTTTTGATATGATGTTTTTTAAAGTATTCTGATTTACATTAGAAGCAAATGAAATTGGTACTGTTTCGGTATGGTTTTTAAGCTGTGAATGCAGGTTTTTTGACAGGTATTCAAATATTGCAGGCAGGTTTTCCTCCCTAAACAGGTACTCCAGAAACATGAAATCCTCATAATAAGTTTCTTTTTGTCGATAATCCAGCTCAAATTCCTGATATAATGGGGAATTGACTTCAAATATCAGGCTTAATGAGTGTTGTGACAAATCAGCAATCATAGCTGAATATTGAGAAAAATAATCCATTTTTTTAGACCGCACTTCGATTGGAATCTTAATGGAAGTTGTCCCATCTTTTTGAACATCCAAAAATGATTTGCCGACATAACTTCTGAAATTTAAAGTTCCTGCAATTTTATAGGTATTTTTATCTCCCAATTCGAATCTGAAGGGTTTAAAATGATTGTCGTTCATCTTTGTTAATGAGTACAAAACATCATAATCGACATATGTATCTTTTGATTCAAATAATATCTGATATTCAGTTTCTTCCAAAAACATTAATTCAGCAAAATTGGCTCCAATATCTGGACAGTACTGGATTGGAGTCAAATTATCCGGTTCTTCAACTGTTGGAACGTTCTCCAAGATTATTTCATGTGAGATGTTAATGTTGGACTTATCTTCACCTTTGTAATCTATGGAACTGACTGTCAATGTCCCTATTTCATTTGAATCATTATCAGTTAAATGGATAATTACTTTTTGTTCAATCATTTAAATCTTAATTAATAAATGAGACATATCTCTGGTCAGACAATACTTTGACCATATTTTGAAGCTTGACCGCTGAAGTATAATATCTGGAATTCTCTCGGGTAACGTTGAAGTTTTTAGGATTTTCATTATTGTTCCTATCCACTAAACAAATATTGAATAGATTAGTTAACACATTACCTATAGCCTTTTCAGATCCGTGCAATTTAGGAAGAATCTTTTGCTTGATTTGAGCATCAAAATATCTTTCCCAATTATCCCATTCATCTGGAGAGTTTTCGTATCTCCATGCAACAACCATAAACCTTAAAATTTCATTGATAACTCTAAAGCCGAAGTCAAAACCAGACCCATTAAGAGCTTCCTGAAATCCTGTAAGCTCCATTGCAAGAGTGTCCCATAAATTATCTCCCTCATAGGTAATTTCATATAAAATTTCCTTTAGATCCTGAATATTTAACTTTGAAATGTCTGAATCCAGTAATGGAGACTGAAGATAGTTAATATTGCCTTCAAAATCATCATTGTTTGCATCTGAAGACATATATTCCCAAGCGAGCAAAGTGTCAAATTCAATTGTATTTGCCCTGTCCAATACTTTCGGTGAAAACATGTAGGTTGTTTCATCAACATTAACGGTTCCTATTATAAATAAGTTATTAGGCAATGCCAATGTGTCATTATTGCCGTATAATGGAATTTTTTCACCGCTTTCAATGGCTGAGAGGAAATCTGCGAAATATCTTTCAACATGTGAAAGGTTCATTTCATCTAAAATTAGGAAATAAGGGTTTTCAGAGTCATCTTCAGCATTTTTAATTAATTCATAAGCAGGTGTTGACTGGTAATCTTCAGTGATTACATTATAATAACCAACAATGTTAGTGTTATCTGTCCAGTTAGCTCCAACAGGAACTATCTGATATTTTGATTCATTTAATACCAGGTCTAGTGATTCAATTTCTCGTGATTTTGAACAATCCCAATTAGAGATAAAGTCTTCAAAATCGAATTTATCTATCTTTAATTCAACATCGACCTCTTTACCATCATTTTCTTTTAAATATTCCTGCAATCGAAGATTTTTCTTGAATATTAATTTGGGAGTTATTCTTATTTTAGCGGAGGATTTCATTCCATCAACAATAATATTACAATTAGAATAGCCTGAATCAAAAGGATAATAATTAAAAATATTTTTATGTGCAAACCATTGCCTGTCTTCATATGCAGATTTATTAGATTTCTGTTTTAATGATATACTACCATTAGGCTCAATATAATCTTTTGAAATAAATTCTTTTAAATCTTTACAGGAAATTTTTAATTCCACAGACCCCTTAGGATTTTTATCATATAAATTTTTAAAATAGCTTTTAAGCTCCTCGCTGTCATAATATAACTGAACTCCAATATTAAGGTCTCCCTTTGCTGAAATTCCATCAACAATCATGTCGAATTTAGCTCCGCATTCATTGATAGGAATAACATTTGACAATTCCTCTTTAGATAACGTCCAGCCATTATTTTCCCATGATGAATAATTAGTTTTCACTTTTATGGTATAAAACCCATCATCATCAACATTAGAGGTGTTTAAAATAAAATCACTTGAAATAAATTGAGCAAACAATTGAGATAATTTAGTTTTTCCAGTTCCGGAATTTCCAGTTAATATTTCAAATGGCTTAACCTTCAAAGACAATAAATAATTTTCAATTAACTCTTTATCAAAATAATATCCTTCAGATATTAAGTACCTATAAAATGAATCTACCTGTATTTCATCAGACATATTAAAAACCTGCACAACCGACTTTACGAAATGAAATCAATATTTCCTTGATTAATACAATTTATATATAAACAAATATTAAAAAATGTCGATCGTTAACTTATAATTTAAAAATAGAAAAATAGGAGAATATCCTATAGACTATCTCCTATAATGAATGTGAGCAGTTTATTTAAACAAAGAATCTTTCTTTTAAATTATCAGCATCCACCATCTCAGCTGAAACAACAATTTTAATCAAAGTTTTTTGGAAACTCAGACCCAATAGAGGTAATCTTTTAAATGGGTCCCCTCCAAATAATAATCATGAATTAAACCAGGCTGTTTATGCGGTCTTGTGAAAACTGTTAATTTATGAGGAACTTTCACTTTTTTATAGTTTATTAACTTTAATTTAACTTTGTAAAAAGTCATTTTCTTTTTATGCTTTACCGGTTCACAGTAAGACTTGTAAATAGGTTTTTTAACCTTCACCTTATAATAATCGTAACAGATATCCCCGTCACTGTAATATCTCCATACAGACTTCACATATTTGATATTATATCCGTATTTCTTATAAGGATTCCAGCTTTTTGATTTATATAAACGTCCGTCATCATCAATCCAAGATTCATAAGTTTTGATTTTTTTTGTTACCCAAACTTCTTTAGTTCCGACTTTTACATCCTTCCATTTAGTACTTTGCCAATTATAAATCTTTTTTATCTTTTTATATTTCTTGACATCCCACTCATTTTTATAGATTTTTTTACTTAATTTTTTATTATAACCTAACCAATCCAAGTATTTAGGTATCTTTTTATAAACCTTATTTGTTGTTTTATATTTTTTAAGCTCCTTTAAACCCTTTTTATTAACATAAATTGTTTTATATTTTTTACTTTTAATTTTTTTCAACTTATAACTATCTGAGGTCTTATAAGTATATTTTTTAACCACCTTTTTGTCGATTAGATTGGCATCTCTTAATTCTTTAATATCACTTTCAGGCAGTGATTTATCTACATAAATATCCATCTCTTCCAATTTGACAGGATCTGAGTATCCTGCCTCTTCATCAAAATCAACCGCACATACTACACTTGCAGATAAAACTACTGCAATAACAATACAGATTAATAAAAAAATATTTTTTCCATTTATATTCCGCAGAAGTGAATTCATGATAACCTCCTCAATATATATAAATTGATATATAATTATGTTTAAATTAGTATATAACTATTAGTAACCTAAAATATCCATGTTTATGAAGATGGAAACAATCTTGAGTGAAAAAATACATTGATATGAATAAGTGCTGCTCAAATGTGGTGTTAAAGGAGAATAAATTACTAAATTTAAATAAAAAAAGATAGTGGAATATCTGACTATTCCACCTATTTGAAATCAACTGATTTACCCATTTTCTTAATCAAATCCATATCTTTACCCATAATTATCACAGATTCACTACCAGAACTGGTTCCAACCATAGCAAAATGTGTATCATCAATCTTTTTAGGCTCAAGTATTGTCAGGTTGCCTTCCTGAGATTCATAGCATTCATCCAAATCAGGCATACCAGATTCGAACATGGACTGATAAAAGAATTCAGATGAATTTTCAGAATTCACTGGAGTATCCATATACATTATAGCCAAATTTTCATTCCCATATACTAAATAAACCACATCCAGCCCATCTTCATGGTAGCTCATATTCTGTTTTTGAAAATGGGCATTTTTAGGTATTTTCATTGAAAAGTAATCCTTAAAATTATGATTTTTCAGTTCGACCGCATCAACGCTTCCCATTGCCAATACTGCTGCGAAAAATATTATAAACAAACAAATCCATTTTCTATTCATAATTTCACCTATTCATAAAATTCAATTGTGTTTATCATTGATTTGGTCAGATTCAAATCATTTCCTGAAACCCCAACAATCATGTGCCCTCTTTGAAGAATAATTGATTCCTTAAACTCTGAATTTTCAGGAGTTTTAGCCATTTTACCGCTATTTTTAATAAAATGACCAATTATCAAATCCCCATCAAATTCAAATGTGGCATTTCCTGAAGAGTTGCTTATATTAACCATAGTATCGATAAACTCATGAGTGATAATAGGAGAATTTGAATATGCAACCTGAATTTCATTATTTCTATCAAAATAGGTATATCCCTGACCAAACATCATATCTTCACTTTTATTCCACTGCTTTAAAAATTTAACATCCTTCGGAACGGCCATCTTGAATTCGGAATTGAAATCATACATCTTCATCCCTTCCGGAACCGATCCTTTTTCAGCTGACAGATTATTGCCAGTAAGCATATAGGCCAGTCCTGCAACCAATGCTATGATGACAATAACCAATCCGACAATTATTATCTTATGACTTTTTTCCATCTTATCACCATTATTACCATATTGTCCTCAAAATAATATAAACTATTAACAACATACACTTACCTAGAGGTTAAAACATGGAGGAATACTGTAAGAATTGCGGTGCCAAAGTCAAGCCCGAGGAGGATTTCTGCCCTGATTGCGGCTCAAAAATTGAACGAAACACAATCACATGCGAGAACTGTGGTGCGAGTCTTGGGAAAGGCATGAAATTCTGTACTGCGTGCGGTAATCCTACAGGGAAATCTGTCAATTTCTGCCCTGGCTGCGGAAGGAAGCTGGATCAGGGAGAGGATTATTGCAGCGAATGCGGCACCCCTACAAACGACACTAAAAACGAGAGTTTCATTAAGAAAAACCAGAAGGTGATTGTAGCAGCAGTTATGGTGGTCGTCATTTTGATAGTCGTGTCTTTAGTGGCCATGATAGGCACCACCCCTGAGGCAGAGCCCCAGAATGTGGAGGTCGGCTCGACCAATTTCATAATTCCGGGAGATTATCAGATAGACCCCTCCTCAATTGATGTTGACTACAAATATCAGAGTGCCACCTTTGCGAAGGGATGGGTCAATTCCAATGGAGATACAATCTATATAGGTACCTTAACCGTCCCGTATGGCGTTGATGCCCAGGATGTGCTTTCTTCAGAGGGAGGCAGCCACAAAAGCATGATGGGATATGACGGATACTACACTGAAGAAGACGGATTCTATAACTTCGCATTTGAAACCGGAGGATACATCTGCGTGGTTACCGTTTCTAACCCTCAGACATTTGATAATATAACCTGTTTGGGATAGGAGCGAATTTATGATGGAGTATTGCGAAAACTGTGGAGCGAAGCTTGAAGATAAAAGCAGATTTTGCCCAAAATGCGGACATGCACTTGCGGTAAATGCTGATGAGGGACGCTTTGCAGACAAATCCAGAATTGCCATAGTCACTCTGGTCATCATCATTATGACTCTTGCACTGTTCATTGCTGTGCCCATAATTACAGACCTCACTGCCGGAAGCCAGCACGTATTCGTTGGAACCGCTGAGTTCAAGATACCCGATTATTTTGAATATGATGAGAAAGCATCCAACAAGACCATTGATGAAAGAATCACCCACAAGGACTGGAGGCATGGTGACGAACACATTGAAATAGCCGTATCCCAGTTTGAATCAGATGCCGATATCGATAAGGTTCTGGTAAACCTTGGAGGATACAAGGAGGAAAAATACAACATCAGAGGACACCACTACCATTTCCAGGATGGCGAGGAATGCTTTGCATATGATGCTGGTGGAAACAGGATGATTTCAATAATCGTATCTGATGCCAAACTGTTCGATAAGATAGAAGTATTATAGGAGGAAAAAATATGGATTGTCCCAAATGTGGAGAGAAAAACAGCGAAAACGCAAAATTCTGCAAACAATGTGGAGAACTTTTAAATGATAATGAAAATTCACCAAAGACAGACAACAAAAACAAAATCATCATTGCTGCCCTGATAGCCGTAATCGCCATATTGGCTGTGGGCATACTCTTTGGAGGAGGATTGTTTAAAAGCGAGGTCCCCCTTCAGAGCATGGATTTCGAAGTGTTTACGATGGATGTTCCTGTCGGCGCTGACTTCAAGGAATTCACATCCATTCCGGCATTCGGAAATATCGGAGGGCTCGTCTATCTGCAGAACAACGGGTCATATTCAAGTGAAGTCAGTGTGCTTGGAGTATCAAAAATGGGCGGATCAGTGCCTGATGAAATGAAATTTGACCGTGAGGAGGGCAACATTACAATATTCAAGGATGATACCGGACTATACCTCACCAACCTCAACAAGGATGACTTCAGCTTCAGCCTGATGGGAAGAGACCCCGACACCATGGTCAAGATGCTGAATACAATAGACATAACCGATTCAAAGGCCTTGTCTTCCGATGATTCAAAAACCCAGGAAACCTCATCAACAAAGACAACACAGGCCCAGGCTCCTGCCCCTAAGACAACTTCAATGTCAATCCTTGGAGGAAGCTTTTCCACAGGCTCCGAGCTTGAGGACAAGACCTATGCAAGCATCTATGTCGGAGCAAATCATGCAGGCGAAAGCGTGCAACTCCAGATCTGGTATTCAAGGGACGGTTCAACACTGAATCATGGAAATATGGTTCCTGTGACAGTGGATTCCTCAGGATATCTTGATGTGTCAAGTGCGGATTCCTATTCCAAGTTTCCGGACTTTGCTGAAATCAATCTGTATGACGGTTCAGGCTCCAAACTGCTCGATACAAGGTCAGTCAGCCTCAGCCCTACAAGCGGAACTCAGAACTTTTAGGCAGCAAACACAGCTGCCCTTTTTTTAATTTTAATATTTAAAAAATAGGACATTCCCATTCAAGAGACCAGCAGACCTTGAAGCGTTTGAAACCCATCATCTTCATGGATGCATATAGCCAATCGTGGAATTGCCTTATGCTGCCACTAAGGCAAAACCCACAACAACTGCATAGAAACACAATAATGCCAGTATAATTTGTTTCATTATTACTCCCCCATTAATCAGTATTGTGCAATCACAAAGCACACTTACCATTAACTCTATTGAAAAGCATATATAAAGCTTTTCGACTGCAAGTGCTTGCTTGCATCCCAAAAAACAAAACAAATGAATATGAATTCTTTAAATCAGAATAAAAGTATTAAA
>Ga0256407_10008475_pt1 | contig 15062 bp, 8 predicted proteins | sample RumenRJG_04DNA_FD_193489 | JGI IMG/M metagenome (GOLD analysis project Ga0256407, IMG submission 193489) | Bovine rumen microbial communities from Lethbridge, Alberta, Canada - RJG_04 | ecosystem: Host-associated > Mammals > Digestive system > Stomach > Rumen | place: Canada: Alberta | collected... | reverse complement strand
ATATAAAAATTAATTAATATAAAAAAATTTTATGAACTTTTTATACAAAATTTATTTTTTATATATTAAATACAATTACCAATTTATATAATAAAATTCATATAAAAGCCAAAATATTTTTATTTTTAATTTCTACTTTGACATAAAATATATCATCTTACATTTAATATACAACTATTTATTTATTAATCAATAAATTAAAAACTCAAAAAATTTAAAGAAATTTATTTATATTTGACAACCTGGCCCAAAAGCATTAAGAAAAGATTTTTTACCTTGTAAATTAGAATAACATATTTCACAAGGTTTATTATATTTAAATAGAAATTTATTTTTACAATTTTGTAAAGTATTTATAATATCTAAAATAAATATAGGATGAATAACATTAATGAAAATGAATCCTAATAATCTATTAGAATCATTTGTTGGAATATAAATATAATCAATTTTATTTTTATTATAAAATAAATCAATTATTGTTTCCTTATTTAAACATTGAGGAATATTTTTTATTAAAATTGAAGTTCTATTATCAATATTATTTATTATATTAAATGATATTATTTCCATTCGATTATGATATTTTTGGTTATTTATATATTTTGATTTATTTATTTGAGAAAAAAAATTTACAAATCGTGATTCAATTGGTTTTGAAAAATAAGGAAATATTATTTTTAATAATTTATTTTCTATCATTTGATTTGATTTAATGTCTGATTGATCTTTTGATGATGTGGTCATTTTCTAATTTATTAAAATTATAAAAATTTAAAAATTTTTTTATAGAAATTTGTTATAAAAAATGTTTTTTAGGTTTTTAATTAATGTTTAATTGAATAAAATATATTTAAATATTTTATAAATAAAGTTTTTAATTTTTCTTAAATTTTAATTTATTAATAATAAATTAAATTATAACTATAAACAATATAATATTTCAAAAAAAAAAGATGAATGAGAAGAAAAAATTAAATAGTTTTTCCAATAAAAATATAATTACTAAAAATGGAAAAATAGGACAATTATCAAAATTATTTTCATTTTTCAAAAATAATAATTTTATAAAAAAAGAAAAATTGAAAAAATTAAATTTAATTGAAATTGCTCAAAATAATTTAGAAAAAAAAAATATATTAAAAACAAAAATAAAATCAAAAGAAAAAACATTTTTAATATCACCAATAAAAATAAAAAATAAAAAAAATTCATTCAAAAAATATTCTTCATATAAAAATATATATACCGAAAATGATAAAAGATACGATGAATTTGTTGAGAGAAAAATAAATAAATTAAAAAGAGAAAATGAAAAGAACATCAAAAATATTAAAGAAATTAGAAAAGAAATTCCTAAATCTGATGAAGATTATTTTATTATTGCCATGAATTATAAAAAGAAAAAAATTATTTCAAAACCAAAAAAATTATTTTTTATAAAAAATATTTTTAATAATAATATAAATAAAAATGAAAATACAAAAAATTATCATTCTTTATCTCTTCCAGCAATAAGAAATTTTAATAATTCAAGAAATAAAATTATTAATCATAATTTTAGTAATTATATTAATTTAAAATCAAATCCTCAATTTTATGGAAATAATTTAAATAAACAATTTTCAGAATTTTTCATTTTAAATAAAAAAAATCAAAGTTATAAATTTAAAACTGAAAGAAATGGATTAAATAATAAGAATTTATTAACTCATATAAATGTATAAAAAATCAAATTTTTTCATATATTTTTTAGTATTAACAAAATATTATATATTTTTTATATAAAATAAATTAATAAAATTTATTTAATTCCTATTAACAAAATTCAATTCATATTTTAAAATAAAATATTTTTCGTTTACCAATAATTACTCTATAAAATAAGATTCACATTTATTTATTAAAATGAAAATTAAATATAAAACCAAAAATTACAAATTAACTACTTAATACATATCTTATATTATCTTTTTTTAAATATTTTTTTTTGATTCATTTAAATCTATATATTTAATAAAATTAGAATTTATAGTATTCATTTTATAAAATGTTTTTATTTTTTTATGTCCATTGTTTTCAACATTTGTTGTATCATTAGTATCATCTAAACTTAATTTTCGATTATTTAAAACTGAAATTGAATTCATTATAATTGAATATTTATATTTTTTATTTTCTGATAATTGACCAAAGTCAATAGATATATTTTCTTCAATATCATCATCATAATTTTCACTATGTTTAGTATTTTTTTTTTTAATTTTAAACTGTTTTTTAGATAAATTATTATCTAATAAATTAAATTCACTAATTGTAAAATTTTTATTATTTTCATCATCAGAAAATAAAATAGTTTCTTGTCTTTTAAAATTTGAATCAATTTTATTATCAATATCATCATCATTATCATAAATATCATATTCAATATTATTTTTTTCAATTTCTTCTTCAAAAGAAGGATTTTCTTCAATATATTTATTAAAATAATCATTATAATCAATTTTAATTTTTTCACTTTTATTTATTAATTCATTAATATTTATAATTTCTTGAAAATAACTATTATTATTTTTCATTATATTTTCATAAATAGTTTGAAAATAATTTAAAATTTCAATTTCGTCATTTAACTTAATTACATTTTTCTCTAAATTCATAATTAAAGCTAAACCAAATTGAATTAAAAAAAAAATCCCATAAACAAAAATACAATCAAAAAGTCTTTTACACATTTCAAAAGGTAAAACTATAATAAATACAGTTTGAAACCATTTTCCTATCCACATATCATAAGTTATTGATAAATCATCAAATTTTTTTTTTAAATCAGGTAATAATTTTTTAAATTCATTATCAAAAATATAATTCATAAATAATAATAAAGGAAAACCTTCAGAAAAAAATCCTCTAATTGATAAATTACTTTTTTTTATATTTCTTTCAATAAATGTTGAACTAAAAATTGATATTAATAAATAAAAAACTTCAATTTCATTAAAATCAAAAACATTTAATAAAAAAGAAGTAATAATATTCATTCCTTGACAATAACCTAATTCTTTATCTAAATTTGAAAATGCCTTTAATACATTATATAATTTTCTTTCATTTATTCTTAGATTATTTGTTTCTTTTTCTTCTTCTTTTTTTAAATGGAAAAAACTTCTATGAATATCTTTAATAATTCTATTTTTTATATCTTCATTTAATTCTTTTTGTAAATAAAATTGATAAACTTTTTCATTTTTAATTAAAGGAATTTTTTTTAAAATCATCCAAGAAGTTGTTCTAAAACAATCTGGAGGTCCTTTACTTACACGTTCGATGAATTTTTCTGTATGTTTAATATAAAAATTTTTAATTCCTTTTTCAATATTTAAATCTGTATAATCAGTAATATTAATTTTTAAATTTTTTTCTTTTTGATTTAATTGATTATTAAAACTATCGTAATTTATTTTTTTTATTAAAGAAAATTTTGGTGTATGAAAAGGGCTAATTGATTGACTATGAAAAAAAGTTTTATTTTTAAAATCTTCACTTAAATATTTTTTATAGTTTATATTATTTTTTTCTAAACTTTCTGAATATCTTTCATTTGGTAATCTTTTTAATGAGTTTTTTGTTCTTAACATATTTATCCATTTTTTAATTCTATCAATTTGATGATTTATTTTATTTGAATCTCTATTTATATCTATTTTATATTTGAATGAAATATTATTTGTTATTGTATTATTCTGTATATAATTAATTTTTTCATTTTTTTTACTGTTAAATAGTAAAGAATCAAAAAATTGATAATAATTTAATATTTTATGAATTAATTTATATGAGTTTAGATTATCATTGAGAGGAATTTTATTTTGGTTTTGTATTAATATTTTTAATATTAATTCAGGTTCTTCTTTTTCATTTAGTAATCCCATTTTTTGAATTAATTTATATTTAATATTTATATGATAAAAAATTGAAATTAATTATTATAGATTTTTTTGTTTGTAAAAGTAATAAGTCTTAATTTTATATTCATTTTATATTTTATATAATATAAAAGAAAAATAAATAGGAAAAAAATAATTTTATATATTATTTATTATTTTTGAACCTAGAATCTTCTTCATATTAAAATAAAAATAATAATTTTTTAATATAAAATAATATATGTTTTTATTTATTTATAATTATTATAATAAATTAATATTTATTTAAAAATTATATCTTTTTATTTATTTGTTTAATATTATTTTAATTTTATAAATCTAAAAAGTAGATATAAATTCAATTAAAAGTAATACATTTATTCATTTATGAAAATAATTAAATTCATTTATCAATAAACTAAAAAATATTTTAATTATACTAAAGATAGAATTTTTATGATAAAAAGATAAAAAAAATATTAATTCCTTTATTCCTCTCATATTTATTAATTTTATTAAATAAAAATATAAAATTTATTAAACATGAGTTTTTAAAAAATATATTTACAAAAATTTATATTTTTTAACATTATATTACTTCACTCGAAACAAATTTAAATCTAACATCAAGACCAATTTTTTATCAATTAAAACTAAAATAAAAATTTGAACCACAATAAAATAAAAAGAGTTACATTTTAATAAGAATAAATTACAAAATAAAAATAAAAATAAAATAATTTTTTTGTTCAAAAATCCATATTTACAATTCATTAAAAAAAGATTCATATTTATTACTTAAATGATCATAAATCTTTTTTCCAATAGATGTTAATTTTAATTTTTCAATAACTAATTTTATTTGATTAATAATTTCAATAAAAATTGATTCTCCTTCTGTAATATTTAAAGCTTTTTGTACAACATAATTTCCATATTGATCAACTATTAAATATTTTATTAAATTATTTTTAACCATATATTCAATTAAAGAAATTGAATTTTTACAATTTTTAATTATTGCTCTATCAATAACATTAGATGAAAATTTTTTATTTGATAGACTAATTAAATTGATTTTAAAATAATCAAATATAATTTTATTATATTCATCATTTTTAAAATTTATTATTAATTGAATGGTATAATTACCATATTCATCATTTATTAAATTTGATATTTCTCTAATTATTGAATTAACTACTTTATCTCTTTGTTTATTTGTTGCTATTAAAAAACAATTTTCAAAAATTGAAACTCCTTGTTTTAATTTTGAAATTAAAACACAATTTTCTGATAATTTATCAAATATAAAATTATTCTTATCAAGAGGATAAATTTTTACTATTTTTTGGAAAACATGATTTCCATTTATATCTGAACATAAATCAATAATATGATTTTCTATTAATTTTTTAAAAATATTATTTAATTCATCAGTTTCTATATCTAAATATTTCCCTCTTTCTAATTTTTCTAAAATTTTTTGAAAAACTCTTGTTCCATAATTATGAAGGGAAATTATTATTAAACTATTTTTTATTTGAGAAAAAAAATTAGTGATCATTTTTTTATTGTTTTTAGCTAAGAAAATATCAAATAATTTTTGAACAACATAATTACCAAATTGATGATTAATTACAGTGGTTAAATTATTTTCAATATATTTATAAAATTGTTGAATAAAATTTATATCATTTTTTTTTTCTTCTAACTTTTCTTGTAATTGTCTACAACCAACTTGATCTTGTAATTTATTAAAAATTTGATGATATTCTTGGCTATAAATATAATGTTGTTGATATGAATAAGAATTTCTTTTAAAAGAATTTATATTAATTGAATTAAATTGATTATTTGAATTATTATTATTTAAATTATTATTTATAATTGTTTGTTGATATGGCATTTGAAAAGAATAATTATAATATAAGAAATTATTTAATAATCCTAAAGAATTTCTTCTAAAATTTATAATTTCATGATATCCATTATTAAAAAGATAATTATTATTCGAATAATTATTATTTACATTGTTTGATAAATTATTATTATTAAGAGTTTTATTTTCATTAAATACATTAAATCCTAATATATTATTACTTGGATAATAAATATTTTTAACTTTTTTATTTTTTGAATTTTGAATAATTTCTTCTTCATATGAACTATTTGAAATTGAAGTATTATAAGATGAAGTATTTTCTATATTATTATTTTCAAATAAAGACGTATATTTATCAAATTCTTGAAAAGCAAAAAGTGAATTTGATCTTAATTTTATTTTATTTAAAGAAAGATTATTTAGATCTTCAAATTGAAGAATATCTTCTAATGAGGGATTTAATACACTTTTATGTCTTTTTGATTGAGATATATCTTGTTGAAAATTTTGTGATGACATTTTTTTTATTTTTTTATGATATCATTTTTTTTTTATTTTTTCTATTTTTATTATTATTTTTTTTTTTGTCATAACAATTTTTATTTTTCATATTATTTATAATTCATATTATATAAGTAATAATTTAATTTATAAATCCAATAAATAAAATGATTTTTGATTTTCAATTTTAGTAATCTAAAAAAATTACGTCATTTTATCTATTTATTAATTAATCTTTTATTTAATAATTTTATGAATGTTTATTTTTTTTAAATTATGATTATTAAATAACTTTCTTCTTCAATTAATATATTTGAATAATAGTATTGAATAATATAATAAATATTATAATTAAAACATTATTAAAAGAATTAAAAAAATATATTTAAAATTAAAAGTATTAATGTAAAATGATTATATTTAAAAAAAAACTATCAATAAAATGTATAACTATTACAAAGATTAAAAAAGGAAAGAAAAACTTAAAGAAGAAAAGAAAGAATTAGAAAAAGAGAAGCAACTTCAAAAAAAACGTGAAAAAAAAATGAAGGAATATTCAAAAAATTATGAAAATAGAATTAAAAAGTTCATTTATTCAATGGCAGAAAAACCAATTCAACTTAGAGAATATAAAAAACCATTTTTAACAACTAGAGAAGAATTATTATTTGAAGAAAGCAATAAAATTTTATTTCATAAAGGATTTGTTTTTAATTTATATCAAACTGATAGAGAAAGATTAAATAATTATATAAATCTTCATGAAAAAGAAAGCAATGATCTAAGTATTTATAATCATAATAATGACTATATAAAATCAAATTCTTTTGATAATAAAATTTATTCAAATGACAATTTAAGTAATAATACTAATTCATCATTTAGAAAAAGTTATTTTAAATTAAAATCTTCTGATTTAAATAAAACAGATAATTTTATGACAAATCAATTTAGGAAAAATAAAAAACAAAATGAATATTCTAATGAAAATAATCAACCTCAAAAAAGTATTGATGAATTATTTGAAGAACTTAGATTGAGGGATGAAGGGAAAAAAAAAATTAAAAAAAAATTTGAAAATAATTTTATCAGTTTGAAAAAAAATCGGAATAAGACAATTAATTCTAATAGTTATAATTTAAATATGTATAATAAAACTTATTTTAATGCAGTTGAAAATTATTCTCTTTTTAAAGATTCATGTTTTTTACCAAAAAAATTTAAGAATAAATTTATAGGAAATGAAAAAAATAATGATTTTCCAAATACAAATTTTAATTTTACTAAAAATAAAAAATATAAAATTTCAAATATTTATGAAAATTATATTCACAATAATAATAAAAATCAATTAACTGATTCAAATATAAAAAATGAAATTAACTTTTCTTCACCAAATGAATTAATTGAAATATTAAATAATTCTAAACCAAATTCAAAAGAAGAAACTTTAATTAAATCTTTAAATAATATAGATTTATTTGTTCAAGGAATAAAAGAAAAAAAACCAAAATTAACAAAAAAAGAACAATTTAATTTTGATGTTATTAAACATTTAGCTTTTGATAATAATAAAAAAAAAAATTTCCCAATAATAGATAATAATAACACAAGCATTTCTCATATTGAAGATAATAATAATATTGATTTATCAAATAATTCTCATTCAAATGAAGAATATGAAGATTATAATATGAAGAAACAAGTTGAGAGAATTAAAGTTAATGGTATAGATTATAATAAAAATGATTTAGAAAATCTAAGTAAAGCAATTATGGAATCTTGTAAAGTTACTAAAAAAAAATTTAGAAAAGATGATTCAAAATATTCTCATAGTGGAAATGGGAAATTAATGTTTACAAATGGATTAACTTTAAAAGAATTTGAAATGAAATATCATCTTAATCCTTAAAATATTTTATAAAATTAATATAAAATTATTATATTATGTATTTATATATTTATTAAAAAATTAAAATGATTATTTTTTCAAATTATAAATTTGAAGTAATTGGTTTTGTAAAAAATATTTTTAATAAAAAATATAATATAATTTATATTAAACATATAATTATTTTAAATAAGCAAAATTAATATTATAATATTTCTATAATAGAAACTAATTTTTTTAATTTTAAAAATTATTCCATAAAAATATAATAAATGTCTTCAAAAGGATTTAGTTTATTTTCTCATGATAAAATATCTTATAAACACAAATTTTATATTCTTATGGATTTATTAATAACAAATCAAAATTCATCTAGAAATGAAGCTTTATTTTTTATGTTAATTTTTTATACTCAAATGATATCTGGATTTTTTTCTAAATTTTTAGGAGTTTTTAATCCTGATGAATCAACATCCGATAAAATATTTTATTATATTGAAAGAATCTTTAGATTTAAAGATTTATTATTGAATAAATATTCAACATTTAAAACAGTATTAATTATAGTATTCTTCATATTATTATTTTTTCTTAGTCATTTTTTTTATACATGTTTTAAAATTACAAAAACTTCATTTTATTCTTATTCAGAAATGATACTTAATTTCTTTATTAAATTTATGATATATATTGGTTCAAATATATTTTTTGATATAACATTTTCAAATTTCTGTTTTGAAAAAAAAAATCCTTATTTTGAAGATATATCATGTAAATTAAAAGATAATTTATTACCTGCTTTAATTTCACTTTTAATTTTTATAGTATCATCTTTTTTCACAGTTTTTATTCAATTTTTTTATTGTGATGCAATGTATTTATCAACTAGTTTTTATTCAAGAATTGCATGTAATTATGAATTATATTCTTCATTAAATACAATAGTATATTCATTTTTATTAACTCAAGTTACATCATTATCAAAAGAAGTATTTTTAATTTATAATTTAATAATGTCAATAATACAATTTAATTTTTTTATTTCTCATTATCCATTTTATGATAAAATTACAAATAGTTTAGCTGGTTTATTTCATATTTTATATGTTTGGAATTCTATTTTTTTTATTATTTTTGCATATATTAACTTTAAAGAAAAAGGAATTATATATTTAGTTTCTAGTATAATAATATTATATTTTTATTTTAATTTAAAATATAAAATTGAAGAAAAAGTATTTTTAGATACTCCATTTTATAAAATATCAAATAGATTTTATTTACTTTATTACATAAAAAATTTAATAGATAAAATGAATCATATTGAAGAAAATCCAGAAGATAAAGCATTACTTGCAGGAATTATGCAAATGCATGTTTTAGAATGTCCAAAAAAAAATTGTGTAACTAAAACTAAAACAAAATTATATTTACCAATAATAAATGAATGGTCTGATAGAACAAAATTATTTATTGATGATAGAGTTTTTATGATTAATTTTATAGCATCAATATCAAATTATTTTATTACTGATAATTCATATTCTCCTGATTTAGTAATTAATTTATCTTTATATTATTTAGAAATTATTGGAAATTATTGTTTAGCTATGTTTTATTATAAAAAAGCAAAAGAAATGAAAATGACTTTACAAGAACAATTTTCTTTTATTAGATTAAGATTAAGAATATCTAAATTATTAGTTGAAAAATTAAAACCACCAAATGAACCTTGTCCTAATTTAGAAGATTTAAATGTTACTAATTATTTTAAATATGAAGATTTAAGTCAAAATTTTGTTGATGAGATTAATAATGATATTAATTTATCACTTGATTTTTGGAAAATATTTAAAGGTTCTCAATTAGATATTACAAAAAGGATAAATTTTAATAAAATATTTAATTTAACTGATAAAATAAGAATTACTAAAGAGAAAGTTGAAATAATTTGGGATAAATTAATAAATTTATATAATGGAGTAAATGAATTATTTCATTTATATTTTAATTACGTTGAACAAATAAATGATGATGAATTTAAAAAAAGAGAATTGGAAGGTTTAAGAAGAAAAAATGATAATTTATCAGATCATATTTCACAAAATTTTTATGCTTTACTTTTTAGTAAAGAGACAGGAATTATAATTGCAAATGGAGATAAAGGAAAAGAAGGATTAATTGAAAGAACAAATAATGAAATAGAAAATATTTTTAAATATAAACCAGATGAATTAAAAGGAATGAATTTAACTTCTTTAATGCCTAAAATTTTTTCTAAAATTCATAGAAGTTTTATTGAAAAATATTATAATTATGGAGAAAAAAAAATTATAGATAAAAAAGATATGAAAACTTTTGGTAAAGATAAAGATAATGCAATTATTATGATAAAAATAGGAATTAAATTATTTCCAATGTTAAATGATAGTGTTTATTTCGTTGGTTTAATTACAAAAGAAAATATAGATGATCTTATATTTTTAGATCAAAATTTTAATATTCAAGGTATGAGTTCAAAATTATTAAAAATATTAAATTGTGATAATAAAGTTTTATTCCAAGATAATGAAATACCATTTTATGTCATATGCAAAAAATTTGTTAATTTTTATAAAATATTCCTCCAAGGTAAAAAACAAGATATTCAAGATAAAAAAAATCGAAATTCCTCATCAATACAATTAGAAGATGTATCATCAAATGATGAAGAAGATTCTCAAAATAAAAACAATCAAATAAAAACAGCAAAAAGTAACACAATACAAAAAAAGGACATACATGACAATATAGAAATAAATGAAAATATTGAATTAGAATACGAAATAAGAATACCTCAATTTTTAATAGATTATGCTGATTCAACAAATAAAAGATTATTAAAATTAATAGAACAAAATAAAGCAATTGCAAATGGAACAATAAATGCAGAAGTAGCAAATTTAGTAAATGAAGAAGATGGAGAAAATAATTCAAATAATAGTTCAATTGATGAATTTGGAGAAAGTGATTTATTAATTGATGATAATGATAGGAAAAATGTAAAAGAAGATGGAGTATCAACAAGTAGAATAGAAGATAAAAATGAAATATCAAAAATATCAAGAAATATTTCTAATTTAAATGTTACTAATAATATTAGTAGTAATTTAGTATCTTCAAATGTTAAAAAAGAAACTCCAGTTATTAAAATTGATAAAGTAGAAACTCCTACTCCAAGTGGTACTCCTACACCTGGGAATACACCTAATGGTTTATTGAGAAGTGATTTTAATCCTAAAGATTTAAATTCTGATTCTTCTAAAATAAATCAACAAAATGCTAATTTGGATTTTAATAAAAAATCAGAACAAGAAAAAGATTTTATTGCTAAAGTTAAAAGATATAAAGAATTATTTTTAAAAAGTCAATTTGATATTTTAGAAGAATTAATTGATGATTGTAATAGAGATTCTAATAGTAAAGAATATAAATTTAATTTTACTTTTGATAAATATAAATTTGGAGTTAAAAATATGAGTTATATAGTAAGATGTATTGATACAAAAAATGAAGGAATGAATTCTGATAATGATTCAATTGATGAAAGAGATGAAAAGTTAATTTTATATAAAAAAGAAAAAGCAGAATCTATTAAACCTTTATTTGAAATTCTATATAATGAAAAGGAAATTTTATTAGGACAACAAAAGAAAATTTTAGATTTAGTTGAAAATAATCATAAATTTCAACAATTAATTAATTTATGTAAGGATAATATTAATATAATGAGTAGTGTTCATGGACATAAGAAAACTATTGATATGATTGATGAAAATGCTTCTCAAAATAATCATGCTGGATTTAATGCAGATTTGGTTAAAAAAAATAGAATTGAAGAAATTAGAGCAAATTTATTAAATAATATTTCAAATTTTTTTACTTTAAAATTTATTAAAGGTGTTGTTTTCTTAATTGCAATTTTTTCTTTAGTTTATTGTATTATTTATGTAATTTTGTTTTTAAAAATTTATAATGATTTGAAAATTATTAGTGAATTAAATATTAATTTATTTCAAAGTACACTTTGGATGAATAATTTAATTGGTACTTTAATATCAATTAGTGCATTATATCATGATATAATTAATGAATATAATTATTCATTTAATTCTTTTATTCAAAATAATTATGAATATTTTGACGAAATGAAAGAATATTGTTATATTTGGTATGATAATATAACTGATAAATTTGGTAATGTCGAAGATAAAATATCAAATTTTATTAGTGATTCAGAATTAAAAAAATATTTTTGGAATAGTGAAAATATAACATATAATTATAAAATGATTTCTGATTCAGAATCATTTCCAATGTCAGTTGCTCAAAGTTTAAGTAATATAAATTCAGTTTTAAAAAATAATTATTTTAATTTGAATATTTCTCAAGAAAAATTATCAAATAATTCAAAAAAATATATTAGATATATTATATTTATGGCAATTGAAAATTCATATGATAATTTACTTCCAAATCAATATGAAAAATTAAGAACTATTCCTCAAATTTTAAAAGATTATAATTCAAAATCAAATTCAACTTTAATTGTAATTTTATTATGTTATTCAATTTTAATGGTAATTTTATGTATTTTATATGCAATTTTATTACATATAACAAATGAAAATATGGGAGAAGGATTTGAAAAAGTTTCCAAAATAAAATTAGAAAAAATTGAAGATACAATTAAAAAAATTCAAGGATTTAATGTTGCTTTGAAAAAATTTAGAGAAAAAGAAGAAAAGAAAAATTCAGAAAAAAAAGATGAAAAAAATCAAGATGGAACAACAGTAAATCCAACAACAATAAATACAAATAATAATAATCCAAATAATGCAAATTCAATGAATAATGGATTTAATATTGATGCTAAAAAATATATTCCATTAACAATATTAAATTGGTCATATTTTCAAACTGTAGCTTTATTTTTAATATTAGGAGGATTTTTAATCCCAATTTTTTTAATAACAAATCAAATGGTTCATTCAACAAATAAAATAATAAATGTAGGAGAATTTATTTTTGGTAAAATTTTAGTAGTAAGTTCAACAATAGTTAAAGTAAAATGTTTCATGTCAAAATGTGATATTTACACAGATTTAATATTTAAAGAATTAATTTCAAAAGAAAATATACAAGATATAGTACAAGGGATTTCAATATTTAAAGAAATGGATTCTTTTTACAATGAAAAATTCCTTTTAGATGCCTGTGCTGCAATTTATTCATATAATACAAGTGAATATACAGAATGTATAAGTGATGAATTAATTAAAAGTGCAAATAATACAGAAAGTTTATTAAAATTAATATCAGAAACTATTGATAATATATATCAAGATCAAGAATTCAAAAAAGATAGTAATTTTACACTTTCTAATGGAAGTATTACTGAATATAAAAATTATTTCTTATATAGTGGGAATTCATTTAATACTTTAGAATATGTTTTTTATAAATATATTGCTCCTGTTGCTAATAATTTTTCTAGTATTTGTATTAAATGTTTATTAGATTATTTAAATGAAAAGAGAAATATTGTTATTTCTCTTGTTATTATATTTTGTATTCTTGTTATTGCTTTTTGTATTTATGTTGGACTTTTATTTATTTCTAAATTAATTCATTTACTTTCAGTATCAAGATGTATTTTAAAAATTATTCCTACTACAGTTATTAATAATACTCAAGAATTAGAAATGTGGATTGAAAGCAAATATTAAATTTTATTTTATTATGCAAATTATTAAATTATATTTTATATAAAATTTTTATATAAAATAATAACTTTTTGTTTAACTTGTATATTGAATTAAATAAACATACAATATTATTTTTTTAAAATAAAATTTGTTTATTTTTTTTAAATTTTAAATTTTCATTTAAATATATTTATTGATTTGCTAAATCATTAATAAATAATGATATAATATTTCCAAAAGGAATTCCTTCTTTCGTAAACATTCTCCAAGATGAAATATATTCTTTAGTATCACCTTCTAAAGATTTTTTTTCAGAAACATCTAAATCAATTTGACAATTAATTGTTTCATTTGTTTCAATATCTTTTTCAATTTTTATTTTTTTTCCATTTAATATTTTTCTACCAAAGGAAATTTGACTTAAAAAACAATCTTTTAATGATTCTTCACCAGTATTAATAATTGTAATATTTGCAATTGCCCTTTCATTTTCTACTTTTAAATTTTGATTATTTCCTTTAATCATATTATCATATTTATTAATATCTATATTTATTGGTTTATTTAATTTTAAAAATAAATGATTTGAGTTATGATCAATAAATTTTTTACATCTTAATTCTTCACAATCTTCACATAAATTAAAATTATCACATTCACAACAAATAAATCTTTTTCCTGTGAAATTTTTTTTAAAACAATTTGAACATATTATGTTCTTATGTATATTTGAGTTTTTAAATTCATTTTTCTTTTTAAAATATTCTTTTTCTTTTTCTAATTTTTTTTCTGATAAAGTTTTTAATATATTTTCTTTGAATTTTTTGTAATTTGAATTAATTAATTCTTCAAGCTTTGAATTTAAATTTTCATCCATTTTTTATAAACTATTTTTCTTGGTTTATAATATTTTAATATAATTTTAGTAGAATATTAAAAAGAAAAAATTTAAAAATTAATTATTTAGAAATATTAATGATTGAAATAAATATTTGGAAATAAAAAAAAAATAAATTTAATGGGGATTGGGGATTGGGGATTGGGGATTGGGGATTGGGGATTGGGCCCAATCCCCAATCCCCAATCCCCAAACCCCCATCCCCCATCCCCAT
>Ga0256407_10008473_pt1 | contig 15066 bp, 10 predicted proteins | sample RumenRJG_04DNA_FD_193489 | JGI IMG/M metagenome (GOLD analysis project Ga0256407, IMG submission 193489) | Bovine rumen microbial communities from Lethbridge, Alberta, Canada - RJG_04 | ecosystem: Host-associated > Mammals > Digestive system > Stomach > Rumen | place: Canada: Alberta... | reverse complement strand
AGCGCTCTGCACCTTCAGCTGCAGTTCCTGATAATGGGAGTTGCCTGCGTCCTGGTCGTGGCGCATGAGGGCGTAACCGCCCGCCCGGTCCAGTTTCAGAGAGCAGTCATCATACAGCTTCAGCGCTTGGTAGAGGCTGTCCGCGCTTTGGCAGAGGCGTCCCTCAAATTCCAGGACTTTGTCCGCAAGTGATTTTGCCTCCTGCAGGTCCTCTTCCCAGAGGGCTTCGTCCGGGTATATATCCTCCAGACGCCATGTCAGTTCTTCCGCTAATTCTTCTCTTTTGGGTAATCTGTCATCCATGTATATTCTCCTCCTTTGACCGGGCGTCTGCCCGGCTTTCCGGGAATGCCGGTTTATTCTTCATCGCGCAAAGCATTATCACAAAATCATTTATGATGTCAGGGTCAAAAGGCGGCTGAGAGAAGTCTGTCTCGTCATTCTTAATTGCGAAGTACCCCTGACTCCAGCCGCAGGATACCTGCACAAAAAGATTTCCTGAAAAAACGATGTGCCGCGATGTCACTATTCTACCACAAAATATAGCAGGCTGCCCGAAAGAGAGCCAGGGAGCGGGAGCGTCCCGCCGAAACAATGATACACAAAAGGCGTATTGTTTTCAGCAGGCTGTAACACCATATAAAGGATTGGCGGAGAGATCTGTTTTCGGACCGGTGGAATAACTACCGGAGGCATAGTATAATAGACACAAAGCCGGTGAGAGTATAAATACAGCGGCAGATTATTATTGCATAAATACAGCGCTTCAGGAGAGATGAAATATGACAGAGACAAGACCTTATGTGGATTGGAAACTCATGAATGATTTCATGGTGGATGTATTTGAGAAATATGGTGTGCCGAGGGAAGACGGGGCAATCTGTGCGGATGTCCTTTTGGAAAGTGACCGGCGCGGCATTGAGAGCCATGGCTGCAACCGCTTTAAACCGATTTATCTCGACCGTATCAAAAACGGAACGCTTCTTCCTAAAACAAAGATCGAACTCGTAAAAGAGACCCCTACGACGCTCGTTATGGATGCTCATAACGGCTTGGGTATGGTGGCCAGTCATAAGATGATGGAAATGCTGATTTACAAGGCCGGCAAGTACGGTATGGCAGGCGGCACCATCTTCAATTCCACACATTACGGAATAGCGGGGTACTGGACGACTATGGCTGCGAAAGCGGGCATGATCGGCATTTCCGGTACCAATGCCAGGCCGTCGGTGGCCCCGACCTTCGGAGTAGAGCCCATGATGGGGACCAACCCCATGACATTTACCATACCGACCGATGAAGAATTTGATTTCAATCTGGACTGTGCCACCTGCATCATCCAGAACGGCAAGATCGAGTTCTATGAGAGGATGGGCAAGCCCACGCCAGAGGGCTGCGTGATCGCAAAGGACGGCAGCGTGCCGACAGATTCGGGAATGATCCTGAAAGAGATGCGCAAGGGCAACGTCGCCCTGCTCCCTCTGGGAGGACGGGGAGAGGCGACAGCCGGCTACAAGGGCTATGGCTTCACAACAGTTGTGGAGATTCTGTCTTCAGCCCTGTCGGGAGGTCCCTTTATGAAGGCCCTGAGCGGTGTGTCCGAAGACGGAAGCCCTCAGATGTACAGGCTGGGACATTTCTTCTTTGTGATCAATCCTGAGTTTTTCATGGGCCTCGATACCTTCAGGAAGACTGCGGGGGACATCTGCAGAGGCCTGCGTGCTTCTCAGAAGGAACCCGGAGCGGAACGTATCTACACTGCGGGCGAGAAGGAATGGCTGGCCTGGCAGGACCGCAAAGACAAGGGTGTTCCTGTCGGGGATTCCATCCAGAAAGAACTGATCCAGCTGCGTGACGAATGCGGTCTGACACAGTATACATTCCCGTTTGAAAAGTGACAGGTCAGTCTTTGAAAAATGTATTTCAGCATCTGTAATCACCTGACCGGCAGCTGTAATCATCCGGGCATGTGAACTATGCCCAAATGAACTATGCCCAAATGAACTATGCTCAACCACAAAAATGAAGATAATAAGCAAAGAAAAAATCAAAGATAAAAATCAAAGATAAAAATCAAAGATAAAAATCAAAGATAAAAACAAAGATAAAAACAAAGATAAAAAAAGAACCGCGGCTCCTTTATGGGAAACTGCGGTTCTTATATTTTATGGGATCTATTTTATGGGATCGTTTTTTACTTTTACGAAATTGTCTGTGTGATGCCTTGCCCCTCCCTGTGGCTTATGCTGCCTGCACCGGCCGGTTGAGGTGAGGCGGCAGGACTGCCTCTGAACTCAAAGGTGCAGGCCGGGTGCGTGCCAACAGAACTTCAGGCTGAATATGAATAAGGGCTGTCAAGGCGTCTGGATGTGGGCAGGCAGGGTGCAGGTCAGGAATCCGTGAAGCTGTCCCCGGACTGCTGTGCCTCGAAGGTGCGGACTGCTGTATCCAGCGCCTTGAGGGTGTCCTCCCCCTCTCCTTTGATATATTTGGCTGTGAATGCCACCGTCGCTTTTCCGGTGGAGTCATAGATACGAATCTGCTCGATCGTGTAATCGCCCACTTTGTATGTGTAGATGCCGGCCGGCAGCTTCTTGCCGCCGATCTCATAGTCTTCCTTCTCCTCGAAGCTGACCAGGCTGTTCCCGTATTTCTCCTTCATATGAGGAGTATACTGCTCTTTGATATATTCGTAGGCTTCGACGATCAGATCTTCGCCCTGGAAGACGATTACGTAGGGGATGCTGCCTTCCTGGCCGGTGTAGACGGTGACGCCGGTTCCTACCTGATAGTCCCAGGGATAGTCCTTTTTCGCCTTGATAGAGAATCCCTGCTGCGGGCACTGGACCTTCTGCAGATCCTTATCGTCGTCCGGGCCTTCGCTTTTGTCAATACTCTTGCCGGCAGTACTGGCAGTATCGGCAGTATCTGTGACTGATACCGCATTGGGATCCAGCTTCAGCTCTCCGCTGATGCCTGCCATTTGGGCGATCATCTCAGCTTCTTTTTTGAGAGCGTCCGCGTAGCCGCCGTCTTTTTTGTCCAGGTTGTCCAGCGTATTGAGGACTTCGTGATTCCTGTCTTTGTCCCATGTGCAGAGGAAAGTGGTGTCCGGAGCAAAGTCATCACTCTCGAGGGTGTAGTAGACAACGTCGTCATCGTCAGGACCGTAGACGAAGTAAATCCGGTAGCATAGTGTAGAGGAATCGGGATCGGGAAGCTCGATCTGAACCAGCTCAGCCTTCTGGTCAACGGTATACCAGTGAACGATGTAATCCTTCTCAGGGTAGGTGGGATTCACATTGTTTTCCTCGCAGACAACTTTCCAGAGAGGATAGAAACCGTTGTGGTAGATAGCGCCCAGCACCGAATCCGGTCTGTCGTAGAAGTAGCGGGGCATCATGCTGTGCTCAAATGAGTAGCGGACCTGTTGAGGTGTCCAGGAGGGATTCTGGCTGTCGTCCTCTTCCGCCGCTTCCTTGTCCTCTGAAACCGCATCCGAACCGGCGAGTCCGGATGTGATTCCCTCTGAAGCATTTTCTTCATACGCGCCTGCGGGAGCGGGCGTGCTGTCATCGTCGTCTTCTTTTTTGTTCTGATCGGCATAGAACTTGGCATTCTCGACAACATAGTCGATCTGTCCCAGCATCTCGTCATACTCCGCCCTGATCGCTTCCTCATTGTAAGCGGGATAGTCCGTGGGGAGCCTCAGATAGTAATTCATTGCCGACTCTTCACAGAAGCCTATGTATCTAAAGGAAGGCAGCTTAGAGAAGTCGTGGTTTACACTGGCTCCCAGCTCAAACAGAAAACCTCCGTTTTTTATGCCCTCTTTCAAATAATTTTCATGGCTGGAAATCTGGTAGAAAGAGACGCCGCTTTCATCCTGCTCGGCCATGACTTTTCCGCGCCATGACGCAGGCAGGGTCAGTGAAAGCTCCTGGAAATAGTAGATGAGGTCTCCGTTCTCAAGTATGTCGTCTGTATAGTCAAAAAAAGATCCGGTTTGGGCACTTACCGGCATTACGATTAGTACCAGCGCAAGTAAAACAGCTATCAGTCGTTTCATTGAAAGATACCTCCTCTTATACGAATAAACGGCAGTGGTTTCGGGTGCCCGAAACGCTCGAAGCATTGCGTAGCTTTAATCTATGAGTCTGTATACAATGTTTGCGACGACAATTATGAATCAATTATACTATATTCTGGTAAAAACTGATAAAAAATGAGTTAGCTTTTATTAAAATTCAGTAAAATCATCTGTTTTTCTTGCTGTAGACACTCCATTTTTGTCCCCTGAATCCGGTGGCAGGTGACACTCTGACCATAAATCTTCCACGGGAAACTTGCAGATTCGGAGTTTGACATGGCAAAATATAGTAACAGGAAACAGCAGAGAGAGCGGACGGACGAGACGGGGTTTGGGGGAGAGGAGCCCGGTTTTGTTACAGCTGACACGCGACACGCGGGTCAGCGTGTGAACGGGAATCCGGTTTCAGAAAGGAACAGTACGATGTCGGAACAGGGAAACAGGGAGCTTCAGGTACAATGCTTTGTGAAGCATGACGCAGAGCAGATTTTCACCGGGGACAATACGCCCCGCCTTCTTTATGTCAGCAGGCAGAGGCTGGACGCCAGCCGGCACCCCAGGGTCATGCACGCGCACGATGATTATACGGAGGTCGTCCTGATCACGGAGGGAGAAAGCAGTTATCTGGTCGACCACAGGCAGTACGCCGTCAAAAAGGGAGATCTCCTGGTTTATAACCCGGGCATCGTCCACGATGAAGTCGCCGCGGAAGGCGCGGAGGTGGAAACCTGGTGTGTCGCAGTCGGGGGACTGAGAATGCCGGGGCTTCCCGAAAACGCCCTGCTCCCCGCGGATAAGGGATGCGTATTCCGGGCGGATGTCCTTTTTGAAGAGATGGACGGCCTGTGCGGGATCATGTTTCAGCTGCTGTCCGGCCAGTTCGCCGGTGCGGCAACCTATTCTCACGGACTGATGCTCTCTTTTCTTTCGATGGCTCTGGCAGTCGCAGAGCATCAGGACAGTCCCCTGATCGAGTCTGAAGAGGAGGAGTCTATTCTGGGAAACCGGGTCAAGCGCTATATTGACGCGAATTTCCGGGAGCCCCTGACCCTGCAGATGATTGCCGACGCCCTGAACGTGAGCACCTATTACATGTCGCATGTCTTCAAGGACATGTGCGGCTATGCCCCGATGACCTACCTGCAGAAGAGACGGATCGGGGAGGCGCAGACCCTGCTGATCCACACGAAGAAATCAATCTCGGAGATTGCATACAGTCTCGGCTACGATGCGCAGAGTCATTTCAACCAGCAGTTTTCCAGGCATGTCGGAATGGCTCCCGGAGAATTCAGGAGGCAGTACGTTGTGAGCAGGAAGGGAAAGTGAACTGCGGACGCCGGGACAATGTTTTGCGGCAATCCCTCCTGAAACTCTGTGGAAGCTGTATTATACAAAAATGCATTCCGGAGTACCGCAAAAGCAATATTTTGCAAATATCCGTCTGGAAGAGGCACAAAACACAGGATTTATTTCGCCCGCCGGGTTATAATGAAAGCAAGATTTATAAAGAGAAAAATGTTGTTCAGGCGGTATCATGCTTACAGTGAAAACAGAAGTGCAGCACACAGCGCACAACACTGTATAGAAATTTCGGAGGCCGGGCAGGAAGGGCTGCCTGAGGTATCTTCGGGGATTCAAAACTGAAATCCGCAAGGTTTTTAAAAAAAGTTACAAAAAGGGATTGGTTACAAAGAAACACCAGGGAAGGAAAGGGTTTCAGAAAGGAGACAAAACATGAAGAAGCTTAAAGTAGGTGTTATCGGAGTCGGACGTCTTGGTTACGAGCATGCGTGCAATATCGCGAACCGCGTTCCCGGCATGGAGCTGGTAGCGATCTGCGATGGAAATGCTCCCCGCGCCAAGGAAGTCGCTGACGAGCTGAACGTTGAAAAGATCTATTCTGATCCTGCGACAATGTGCGCGGATCCCGAAGTGGAAGCAGTTGCGATCTTCACCAATACAGCCTCTCATGTGGATATGATCCGTATCGCTATGGAAGCAGGCAAGCATGTATTCTGCGAGAAGCCTCTGGCAGAGAACGTCGAGAAGTGCCTCGCTGCAGAAGAGATCATCAAGGCTCATCCCAATCAGATCTTCATGCTGGGCTTCATGCGCCGCTTTGATAAATCCTACAGGATCGCCAAGCAGAAGATCGACAACGGCGACATCGGCAAAGTTGTCCTTGTACGCTGCTATTCAGAGGATCCCAGGTCCACATTCGACAGCTATCTGCCTTTCGCACCCACTTCCGGCGGCCAGTTCATCGATATGTCCATCCATGACATCGACCTGATCCGCTGGCTCACCGGTTCCGAACCCAAGAAGATCTGGGCAATCGGCGGCTGCTTCGAGTTCCCGCAGTTCAAGGACTGGGATGACGGCGACAACGTATCCTGCCTGATGCAGTGCGAGAACGACGCAATGGCCTTCATGTTTGCCGGCAGGACTGCTGCCCACGGCTCCGCTGTTGAGACTGAGATCGTCGGAACTCACGGAACTCTCAGAATCGGCACAACCCCTTCCTCCTCTCTGGTAGAGGTTCTCAGCACCAACGGTGTCTGCCACGAGTGCTTCCAGGATTTCGTCAGCCGCTGGCACGATGCCTACATCACCGAGATGGAAGTTTTCTGCGATTATGTGGCAAAGGGACAGGCTGCTGAGCCCAACGTCTATGACGGCACAAAGGCCACCAGGGTCGCCTATGCCTGCAAAGAGTCCTTCCTTAAGAACGAACTGCTGACTCTTGACTGATGCGGAAAGAAAGTATCCCGGATTTCTGACACAGGAAGAAAGACCTGCCTGATGCGGAAGGAAAATCATTCCGAATCACTGACGGGACAGGCTTTCGAAAAGACATGTGAGTCTGTGAGCTGTGCTCATCACCATGAGCATAAAGTATAAAAAAGAACTGAGAAAAGCCCTTTACAATCATCCGGATGGCTGCGAATTAAATTCACTTTCCCGGAATGATGTAAAGGGCTTTTTGTCTTTTGGGCCTGGAGTGAGCGGGGACTGAGTCTTCAGATCCTCTGACCCTGGAATAAGCAGGCCGGGAGCCGGCTTCAGGTGCCGGCCTGCCGGCTGCCTTCTGTCATTGCTTCAGTTTCACACAGGGACTCACTGCACTGCATCCCACTCACAGAAATAGGAATATGTATTCTGCCCGTACCGGCAGTCATTCCAGTGACCGTCATACATTTTGACGTTCATCTGAGCCCAGTCTTCCCTGGGACTTTCACTGTTTGGCTGATACTGGCCTCTTGAATTAATTCCCCAATCCGAGAAGTCGGATTGTTTGCCGTATACCCACTTCCACTCGCCTTCTTTTTCCGTGTCCGTCAAACCGAAGTAAGTGCCGTCAAGGCCGCTGCTGACCATATAGTCGAAAAGGAACTCATTTTCGCCGCTGTCGTTGATGACGGCGGGGTAGCCTCCTTTTGACGCGCAGCTTGCCAGCACGTCATCCCAGCTGCCGCCGCCGGGCACATACAGGTAGTAGGAGTGGCCGTTGTAAATCACAGCGTCCCCCGGAATGCTCATATTATTGGCAGGATTATTGACAGCATTACTGACAGGAGCCGATGCGGAATTGACCTGACTATAATAAAAAGTGACCACATTATTCTGGTCCTGAGCCAGAGCGATGGATTTCTCCGGCATATCCGGCTGATAATCTGTAAACAGGGGTGCTGCTACGGTGATTGTCGTACCGGGACTGCCGGCGTTGGGAAAACTGCCCAGTTCTTCTCCTGAAGGACCCAGACAGAGCACTGTGTAATTTACAGGGGAAGATGCGGGGACATTTGCGGGGGCAGCCCCGTCCTGGCCGGACGGTAAATTCTGTACGTCATCCTGATTATAGGATGATACTGACATAGAGTCGTCGCCTCCCGGAACAGCGTTCTGGCTTCCGTCAGCAGAAGATGCGGAAAGCCTGAAAGATTCACCGATTTCCACTGTCTTACCATCGCTGACTTCATAGCTGGCTGATGATGAAAGAGTATCGTAACCATCTGCCTCAAAGAGGAGGGTATAGTTTTCCGGCGGCAGTTCAAGGCTGAAGTAGCCGTCGGAACCGGTAGTGTCGGAATAATCATGTTCTGTATATTTATTGCCGTCCTGATCGACCGCCGTGACAGTGACTCCTCTGACCGGTGCTCCGCCCGAAGCATCCACAACATTTCCGTTGATTGTTCCGCGCTCATCCGCGGGGTTTTTTGACTGCAAAGTCAAAAAGAGCGCACAACAGATCAGAATCAAACATAAGCCCAGGACTATTAATATTGAATGCGCGTTTTTTTTCATGAGGACAGATCCTTTCAGAAAGGTTCCGGGTGCACAGGGCTTTACACCCTCGCATCCTTTGTTATATTTATATATGACTGGTTCATTATTTTAGCAAATAATAACAGAGTGTGCAAAAACACTTGTGCAAAAAACACATTTAAATATGATGATAATGACTGATTACCCTCCTGTTCATGAGAAGCCGCATCTGTCTTTTTCTTTTGACCGGCTGGACCTGCTCTGGGACCGATATCCCCAATACCATGAGATGTCCGCGTTTTCGACTCTGGACGCCCTCCTGGAGGAGCACGAGTCCTACCAGAAGGACTTCGACGGGCTGCGGGAGGAGTACGTCTCCGGGGGCTATGAAAAATTTCTGGTGCAGCTGTCCTGGTCGGACCTTCCCTACCGGCGGGCGGCAAAACAGCTGATCCAGGCTGCTGGTTCCTTTTCGGCCAATCCCTATGTGGAAGCCTTTATGGATCAGTTTTCGGGACTGGACACGGACCGCAAGGCCTGTTTTCTCTTTCCGGAGAGCTTTATTTCTCAGTTTTTTGTCATTATGGAAGTGTGTGGAAGGGCGGAATCATTACGACCGGTCAAAAACCTTTTTCCGGATGAGGAGAAGATTCATTATCTCGCGGTATTTGATAAAAAGGATATGGAATCGGTCCTGCTGATGTTTCACCTGCTTTATTCCAATACATCTCAGGAACTCTGCGGGGGCTATTCTCTCTATGATTATTCTTTTCCCTGGTATCAGAACCATCTGTGGCAGGATGGAATCGTCCTGCGGTCACCCTATCTGCCGGACAGGATCGCGAAATATCAGGGAAACCTGCCCTTTTACCACAACCCGGCGAAGACGACCTATGTCAGACGGAATATAAGACACATATTGGAGTGTGGATATTTTTCCTCCGAACTGGAGCTTTTTCTCAATCTCACACGCATAGTCATGCCCTTCTTTCAGTGGTGGTATCTGGACCTGGCGCTCTATGAGGAAAAGGACGGATTCCGCACAAACTGGAGGCTGGAGCGCACGAAGATCCGCACAAAGCTGACCGCGGAAGGAGTGATCAAGCCCAAATGGAAACACGAACTGAGCCTGTTCCATGCGGTAAGGAAGAGGTATCCCGACATTTTGTATCAATACCGGCCGGACTGGCTGGGACGGCAGAGCCTGGATCTTTTCATCCCTTCGCTGCGCACAGCCATAGAGTATCAGGGAATCCAGCACTACAGGCCGGTCGACTTTTTTGGCGGGGAGGAGGCTCTGGAGCAGAGGCAGGAACTGGATCGGCAGAAGCGGCAGCTCTGTGAGCAGAACGATGTGAGGCTGATCGAGTGGCCTTACAGCCTGGAGCCCACTGACAGGAATGTCCGGGAGATCTTTCAGAAAGAAAGGGAAACAGAAAAAAAGAAGGGAGAATAGAAAAATGGGTCAATATCTGATTAAAAGCGCGGACTGCCCTTCACAGGACGCCTGGATCCGGGAGGCAAAGGCAGATCCATCTGCGGAGAAGATCGGAATGTATCTGACACACACCGGGGTGGTGAGAAAATCCGCAAAAGCAAGGGTGCGCTATGGAGAGGACAGCGTCGGGCCTGTCAGCGGTATGTTTTTTTCCTGTGATGATGAGAAAGTGGAGAGCGCGATCTCGGAAGCCCTGGCACTTCCAGGGGTCTATTATATCCGTGTCTGGCTCAACAGCGGCGAGCTTGCGCTGGGAGATACCATCATGCAGGTGCTGATCGGGGGAGATATACGGCCGCATGTGATCGACGGTCTGCAGTTTCTCGTGGGAAAGATTAAGAATGAGTGTGTCGTTGAAGAGGAGAGGTACGAATAAACAGCGGGCATAGGGCCGCGCTATATGCGCTGTACAGATGTGCCGCTGTACTCCAAAAAAACCAAAAAGAGCAGCCATACGGCCATCCGATTTCCCGGATCAGCCGGCGGCTGCTCTTTTCCTGAGGCGTTCAGGCATCAGGGATCGAAACCCTGCCTGCCTCTGCTTTTTTGCTTTAGGCATCAGGAGCCGAACCCGGGCCTGCGTCTGCTCTTTTCCTGAGGCATTCAGGCATCAGGGATCGAAACCCTGCCTGAGTCTGTTTTTTTGCTTTAGGAATCAGGGGCCGAACCCGAGCCTGCGTTTGACAGTTCCCAGAATGGCGCTTTCCGCGGCGGAAAACATCTCCTCTGTCACTGCGACAGGCGTGTCTCCGTCCTGTACAAAGGCGGCGTCCAGCGCGTTCCCCAGGACGGTCTCGATCATCTGCTGATGTTTGCGCAGTGAGGTCACATTGTGATTGACCAGACGGTCCACGTATTTGTACATCAGCCCGTAGTCGAAATCCACCATACTGTATAATCCGCTCGACAGTTTTCCGTCCGCATACTTTTTGCTGATGGACTTGATCCTTGCCGCGCTGGCGCTGGGGAAGGGGATGATGGTGCACCGGTCCGCCAGAATGGGATTGATCTTCCCGAGATCGTTGGCAGTAAAGAACATGGGGCAGTGCTCCAGCCCCACGAGAGTGGTCCCCAGATAATTGTCGAAGACATCGGAGCAGGACTCATCGGTTATGGACAGCAGTTCATCGTCGATGTTTGCCCGGCTCCGGTCATGGGTGACCTTGTCAATTTCATCAAAAATATAGGCAACCAGAAGATTTTTGTATCTGAGTCTTGCCATCGCTATACATCCGGCATCCGCGGACTGGTAGATGCCGCAGTCTCCGGTCATACCGTGTCCTCCTCCGGTCTGCGGCACCTTAATGACCTCTGTGGGAATGTGAAGAGCTTCTTTTACCAGCAGGTTGACGGCGGTTGTCTTGCCGCAGCCTTTTTCACCCACAAAGATAATCGGCCTCATGCGTCCTGTTTCGATATATGATACCAGTGCCGGAACCACTCTGCAGACAATTTCATCGGGAATGTCGTGATCTTCGCAGAAGGATTTGAGCCGATGATACATTCCTTTTGGGTCGACATCGCCCCGGAAAAAATCGGGTGCCTTCATTTTCATTTTTTTCAGGCTCCTCAGATAGCGCAGCTGTTTTTTGTCCACCCGATGGGAAGCGGTGAGATCCTTCGCCTGTGATTCGAGTTCGTTCAGGAGAGATACTCCGTCTTTACTGAGACCGGAGATCGGTTCATCGATCCAGTGGCGGGAAGCCGGGCGGGAAGTCGGGCCGGAAGCAGTCGAAGCGGTTTTCTTTTTTCCGTTTTGCAATGCCAGCAGCATTATGATTTCTTTGTCACTGAGGCTCAGGATCATTTTTTTGATTTCGCTCAGTTCCGCCATTTGAAAACCTCCTTTCCAATCTTTTTTAAACAATAAGATCCATCCGAAGTATTTGGCAAACCATCGTCACCGGGGCAAACCATCGTCACCGGGGCAAACTATCGTCACCGGGACCGGATGCTCTTCGGATGCATCATTCCGTTTTGATAAACTTCAGCATTTTGATGCGCGTGTTGATGTTGCGGCTATAGTAAAGGAGTTCCGGGAACTCACTCCGGAGAAGTCCATATTCCTCCTTCAGGGCACTTACCTCCTCGCCGGTGATCGGCTCACCTCTGCATTCCTTTCTGTGGAGAAGGTAGTCCTTTGAAAGAGTGCGGAGATAATAGAGATAGGGGACATTGATGGCGGGCTGCGTTACCGCGGATGCCGCGATTCCGTAGGCGGTCGTTGAGATCACGTCTTCATAGAGGCCGCGGTCCATCAGCATATCGGCCAGCAAAAGGGCGCATTGACTTGCGTTGGTGTGTACCAGGAGGGCATTTCTGAGAACGGCCATGCTTTTCTCCTCGTTTCCGAGTTCTTTCTCCAGCTCGCTTTCCGCTATATCAGCCATTTCTTCATATGGAAGATATTTCCGGTAGTTTTCTATAAGAAGGCGGCACTCTTCTTCGTTGGCCTCGGGATCTTCCGCAAGCAGATATTTCAGGGAGAAAGTAAAAGCGCGCCAGCTCCAGCGTCTGAAGGGAAACTGATTTCTCAGAATGTGGTAGTATTCTCCCGCGCGTTCCATATCGCCGGCGTCCTTACTGTAGGCGATTATGTCGGCGAGAAGGTCAACGCTGCGGGGGAATTTTTCAAGTCCTTCCATGCAGACTCCGACAGCCTTACTGTACCTGCTTTTGCGGGCGTATGTTACTGCCTTGTTGTGGTAATCGTCTGCATCCGGGGTGGGCTCACCGTCCTCGTCATCCTCGTCATCCTCGTCGTCCTCGTTGTATCCGAGAGGTACCGTCTCTTCGTCGTCCTCGTCGTCCTCATCGTCCGTGTCTTTCGCCAGTGTCTTCAGCCGGGAAAGCAGTTCCATGAGGTCGTGGCTGGAGATGTCATCGCCCTCGTCGTCCTCATTGTATCCGAGAGGTATCGTCTCTTCGTCTTTATCAATTTCTTCGTCTTTATCGATTTCTTCGTCTTTATCAATCTCTTCGTCTTTATCAAGCAGATCAACCTTATGATCAACCGTATCTTTGTCATCGGCGGACATGCGTGCAGCAGTATCGGTATCAATATTATTTTTTTCAGAATATGTGTTCTTCATAGTGTGATGCCTCCTATATAAACAGGATAAACGGCCCGGCTTCCGCTGTCATCAAACCGCTGGTTTAATACAGGGTACAGAGCGCGGCAAGAGAGAACCGTGAGATTCTAAAACAATCCCCTCACATGGCCGGGCGCAGGTCCGCGTCAGACTCATTGTGAAGGGATTGATGGTTTTTGTTTTGATTTGCTTCTACGGCCTTTTGATCACGACATCTTATTGTTTTTTCGAGATTATTTCTCTGTGCCCGCAGAGGGGGAAATACTCTGGCGGAAGTTGTAGATCGTCCGGATGGCATCTTCATAGCGCTCCTCAGGGACGCCGATCAGAAGATTCAGTTTTCCGGCCCCCTGGTTGATGGTGCTGATCTCGATTCCTTCTTCTGTCAGCCTTTCCAGGACACGTACATTGGCGTCGCTGACTTCTGTCGCCTTTTCACCGGTGACGGCGATCAGGGAGAGCTTGTCCCGCAGGCCGATAAAATCCGGATTCAGGGTATCCCGGATCTCGGCAAAAAGTTCCTCTTTGCAGCTTTCGAGCAGGTCGCTGCGGATGACCAGGGTGATGGAATCAATACCGGTCAGGCAGTATTCGAACGGGAGACTGCGCTCCTTCAGAATATCCAGCATCAGGGCACTGAATCCCGACCCGTCACTGACCATCACCTTTTCAATCTGAATGACTGACATTCCTTTTCTGCCGGAGACACCTGTCACGGGATTTTTCGTGACGCCGGAGGGAAGGTGGCGCATGATCATAGTCCCTGCGTTCTCCGGCTGATTAGTGTTGCGGATATTGATGGGGATTTCCAGTTCGGAGGCAGACAGCACTGCGTCGGAGTGCAGCACGGAGGCACCCATGTAGGACAGGGTCCTCAGTTCCCGGTAGCTCATATAGGGAACCGTCTCCGGGCTTTCGACGATCGACGGATTTGCCGCGTACAGTCCCGAAACATCGGTCCAGTTTTCGTAGAGATCCGCGCTGACTGCGCAGGCGGCCAGGCTTCCGGTAATATCTGATCCGCCTCTCTCAAAAGTGCGGATCCTTCCGTTCATATCCGCCCCGTAAAAACCCGCGATCACAGCCCGGTTCAGGGGCAGCAGGGAAGCCCTCATTGTCCGGCTGGTCATGGCGCTGTTCAGCTGTCCGTCTTCATCAAAGCATACGCACCATGCCGGATCCACAAAGGTGAAGCCCAGGTACTGTGCCATGATTTTTGCAGTCAGGTATTCTCCTCTGCTGGCGGTATAGTCCCTGTCCGGCTCCGTCATCAGTGAATGTTCCAGAATTCCGATTTCTTCGTTCAAAGGGAAAACCATTTGAAGACCTTCGATGATCTCCCGGTAACGCAGCCGGATCTGCTCCAGCTCATCTTTGAAGGAATCTCCCGCAATGGCTTTTTCATAGCAGTTCAGCAGCAGGTCAGTCACCTTTATATCTTCGGGAAAACGCTTGCCCGGCGCGGAGACCACGATGAATCTCCTCTCCGGGTTGCTGCGGATAATGGTGCTGATTTTCCGGAGCTGGGCAGCATTGGCGACAGATGTGCCCCCGAACTTTGCGACGATGACGCGTTCACTCATGATTGTTTCCCTTTCTCATTTATGGGCAGCGCTTGCGCGCAGGATTTCCGCTGTACGACTCGGGACTCTGCCTTGGAAACCACGCAGAAGTCTCCGGATTTCGTGCCGGCCTGAAAAGTGATCAGGCCTTACGAGTACGGTGTTACAAGTACACGACTACCAAGGGGGGCCTACAGCAATCAGGCGTTACATGTACACGACCGCTAAGGGACTGTGTACGGCAACGATCAGGCCAGTACATTATATCACGCGGCCGCTATAAAAATCTCTCTCTCTGATACTTTTGTGATATAGTTAACCCGATAGGGGTTACAGTTCAGACCCACTGGATTCTTGGGGCGCCTTTTGTGCATTGCTGTAGAGGTGGGCCTTGAAAAACGCCGGTACTTGTTTTTTGCAAGCCCTGGCGAAGCAAAAAGCTGAGGCTCTGTTAAACAAATAACTGTACATTATGCGATGGATTTCTGCTTGAGAGCAAGGAAGAAAACGCAGCTGTACCGAGGTACAGCGAGGCTTTCTGACACAGCTATCGAGCAG
>Ga0256407_10008471_pt1 | contig 15071 bp, 10 predicted proteins | sample RumenRJG_04DNA_FD_193489 | JGI IMG/M metagenome (GOLD analysis project Ga0256407, IMG submission 193489) | Bovine rumen microbial communities from Lethbridge, Alberta, Canada - RJG_04 | ecosystem: Host-associated > Mammals > Digestive system > Stomach > Rumen | place: Canada: Alberta... | reverse complement strand
GAGGCGAAACACTCGGTATCATAGGAAGTACCGGAAGCGGCAAATCGACCGTAGCTTCACTGATTCCCGCATTTTACCGTCCGACCGGAGGAGAAGTTCTCATCTCAGGAATAAACATCGGCGAATGGGATGTTGACGCTCTCAGACACATGACAGGCATTGTGCCTCAGAAGGCGATACTGTTTTCAGGTACTCTGCGTGAAAACATGAAATGGCGCAAAACCGACGCTTCCGACGAAGAGATAATCTCCGCACTGAAAACTGCTCAGGCATGGGAATTCGTTGAAAAAATGCCTGACGGACTTGACACCTACATCTCACAGGGCGGCAAAAACCTCTCAGGCGGACAGAAACAGCGTATCGCCATTGCGCGTGCACTTGTCGGCAAGCCTGAAATAATTATTCTCGACGACTCAACAAGTGCACTCGACTACGCTACAGACCTCAGACTGCGAAAGGCACTTCGTGAGGACATGGCAGGCACGTCCGTGATAATGATATCACAGCGCACAACCTCCATAAAGGACGCAGACAAGATAATAGTCATGGAAGACGGTTCACCAGCCGGAATCGGCACAAACAGTGAACTTCTTGAAACCTGCGAGGTTTACCGCGATATATACAAGTCTCAGATGAATGAAAAGGAGGGCGGCAATAATGTTTAAAACACTCAGGCGTGTATTTTCTTACGCGCGCCCTTATATAATTTTTTTTGTTCTCACAGTTATATTTGCAGCGGCAGGCATATCGCTCTCGCTTTCTGTACCGGTGTTCATCGGCGAGGCAGTAGACTGCTGTACAGGCAAAGGGAATGTCGATTTCGACCGTCTTTTCCGGATAGCAGCTGTACTTGCAGCGGCTGTAGCGGCAAGCGGACTTTTCCAGTGGGTAATGAGTCTGTGCACTAACAAACTCGCATTTCTGACAGTACGCGACCTCCGCGCTGACGCATTTGCAAAGCTTGAACGAGTACCGCTTCGATACATCGACCGACGCACAAAAGGTGAACTCACAAGCCGTGTTATAAATGATATTGAAATAGTCTCAGACGGACTTCTTCAAGGGTTCACACAATTTTTCAGCGGAATAATAACGATAGTCGGCACGCTTATATTCATGATGACTATCAACGTAAAAATTGCAATAGCAGTCGTACTGCTGACTCCGCTATCGTTTATAGCGGCTTCACGAATCACAAAAGCTTCTCACGATTCATACGTCAAGCAGTCGAAACTGCGCGGCGACATGGTAGGACTTGCAGAAGAAATGGCAGGCAATCAGAAAATCGTCAAAGCCTTTGTCTACGATAAAACCGCTGAAGAGCGTTTTGACGTTATAAACAACGAATACGGAAAAACAGGTGCAAAAGCTACATTTTTCAGTTCCATGACCAATCCTACAACACGATTCGTGAACGGTCTCATATATGCGGCAGTCGGTCTCATGGGGGCACTCGGTGCAATCGGGCACTCCCCTTTCATCGGTGCGATGTCAGTCGGCAAACTTTCGAGTTTCCTCGCATATTCAAATCAGTACACCAAGCCATTCAACGAAATTTCGGGTGTTTTCGCGGAACTACAGAATGCAGTTGCGTCTGCACAGCGAGTTTTCGACCTTCTCGACGAGGAAGAGGTCAGTGACGATTCAAACATGGAAACTCTCGGAAAATGCTCGGGTGAACTTAGTTTTGAAAACGTCTGCTTCTCATACGATAAAACGGTCAAGCTTATTGAAAACTTCAATCTAAATGTAAAAGCAGGTCAGCGTGTAGCGATCGTAGGACCTACAGGATGCGGCAAATCGACCATAATCAATCTCCTGCTCCGATTCTACGACATAAACAGCGGCAGAATAACGATTTCCGGAAAGGACATCAACTCGGTCACAAGAGACAGTCTCCGCAGCAGTTTTGGCATGGTTTTGCAGGAAACGTGGGTATTCACTGGAACAGTTGCAGAAAATATCGCCTACGGAGTTCCTGATGCGACCCGAGAACAGGTCATAGAAACCGCAAAAGCGGTACACGCACACGGCTTCATAAAGCGTCTGCCGCAGGGGTACGACACGCTGATTTCCGAAGACTGCGGTCTTTCACAGGGTCAGAAACAGCTCATCTGCATAGCCCGAATCATGCTCATGGACCCGCCCATGCTAATTCTCGACGAAGCGACAAGTTCGATAGATATCCGCACCGAACACCGTATACAGCGGGCATTTATCAAACTAATGAACGGCAAAACAAGCTTTATCATCGCCCACCGCCTTTCAACGATAAAAAGCTCCGACATAATCCTTGTTATGAAACACGGTAACATCATCGAACAGGGAAGTCACTCCGAACTCATGGCAAAAGGCGGCTTCTATGCTGACCTCTACAATAGTCAGTTTGCATCATGACAAAACAGAACTAAAAAAACTCTTGACAAATTCCGCCGGCAGTGGTATAATATTAATGTTAACGCCGCTGTGGTGGAATTGGCAGACACAAGGGACTTAAAATCCCTCGGTAGCAATATCGTACCGGTTCAAGTCCGGTCAGCGGCACCACGCCAAGCGGGCGTGCGCGGTTCACGTTGCCGCTCGCAAGCTCGCTCACTTTTTACAGAAGGCTTACTCTGCTTTCGCTTACGGCACTGTCATCTATTTTTAACAGCTTACAAAGTGCCAAGCGGGCGTGCGCGGTTTAGCGGTTCATTTTTTCTGAGTCACAAATTTTTCCACGCATGAAACCGTATTTAATTTGTAACACATACACACTTCTTAAGTATTATCTGCGCTCCACAATAGGTGGAGCGTTTTTTTGCCGACTTGTTAAGAAGCAGGCATTTTGGGGGTAAAAAATTGCAAAGCAAACACATTTCTGACTTTTTCCGGCACTTTTTCTCAGTTCCGCTTCTGCCGGCACTTGCGGTCATATGCTCGGTATCGGCGATAATTGTAACATCCGACGCAACCGGAAAAATGCATACTGCAACCAGTGATAACACCAGACTCAGTTCCGAAAGCACCGAACCCGAAACGACCGAAGCCGCGACAGTTCCCATGGAACCCGAAACGGAACCGGTTCCCGAACCGCTCGACTACAGGCAGTTCACCGGACTTGTACCTGAAAACAGCGGCTTTTATCAGGACCGCCTCGCTATTATCGGCGACTCTATCGCCTACGGCTTCAATGCATACGGTTATATCCCAAGCACACGAAATATCGCTCAGGAGTCGCTTGCACTCTGGAACCTCGATACCTACACATTTGATGTCGGAGACGGTGAAATGGGAGTCATTGACGCGGCTGTACATTCCGGAGCACGGCTCGTGCTTATCTCTGTCGGAATGAACGACATTCCCGGTTCAGACCCTGATAAGTACAGTTCTGATATGCTCGCACTCGCTCAGCAGGTACTCGAAGCAATGCCTGAAGCGTACGTAATAATCGGCTCTGTCACACCTGTATCTGCGGACAATTCCTACACTTCAAACGATACTATAAACGCATTCAATGCAAAACTGCGCGAGTCTGTTGAAAACTACGGTAACGAGCGTCTGCTGTATTTCGACACGAACGCTATACTGTCCGACCCAGTGACCAATGCACTTTCAGAGGAATACAATGCCGGAGACGGTCTGCATATATCGAAGAAATCGTACGAAACGATTCTCTATGCAATGTACGCATATCTTGACACAGTAGAAATGTTCAACAAACTTAACCAATAAGTCTGTACCACAACTACTGCGAGATTACTTTAAGAAAAAATTTACAAAAAAACAATGAATCAGCCTGTATAATATGTTATAATATATTATATAAATAGACGTGTACTTCTAACTAATCCAACTCTGACATGACATATTTCTACAGTTTGCTGTCTTATACCTTTCTGACCGGACCGCAGGGATATCTCTGCGGTCCAGTCAGTTATTATAATAATTTCCGGAGGTGACAGAAATGTTCTCACGCGAACTTGACAAACTCAAACGGAGTGTCATTACTACGTCAATAGTCCTGCTGTTTGCCGGACTTCTGCTTTATCTTATCCCGGCAGAATACATTCCCATAATCAACATAGCTTCAGGCTTTACACTGCTGGTGATATGTGTAGTCACTATGTTCATATTTCTTGGCAGTTCAAAGATACTGATACGGTATCTCCAGCTTTGCGGAGGACTAACAATGGGTCTTGCAGGTATCGCCCTGTGGATATTTGACGATATGTTCATACGTCTGCTGACGCTCATGATAGGGATACTCCCGGCAGTGATAAGCATTCCGAGTATGTTCCATGCTTTCGCATATCTCCGCCGTTCAGGCAGAAAAGGCTGGTGGATACTCGTTTTATGTCCGTTCGCACTTATGGCATTTGCAGTTTTTGTACTATGGAATCCGTGGCTGAAAGACGAAAATGCAGTAATGAACGCAGCAGGGACCGTTCTCATCAGCACAGCCGTAGTTAATGCATTAAGGCTGATATGGCTGCGTCCGGCGAAGCGGGATTAAGGAGGCAGACATGAAAGAAAAAATCGAAAAATGGAACAGCAAATACCGTACTGCCGAAATACTCGCAGTCTTTACCAAACATAATTTCTACTCAAACGGCTTTACTCCCGAGGAAATGCGAACAACACTCGAAGACCTCGGTCCGACTTATATCAAGATAGGACAAATAATGTCAAGCCGTACCGACTTTCTCCCTGACAGCTACTGCAAAGAACTTGAAAAGCTCAGAAGCCGTGTGAAACCGCTTGAAGCGGAGACAGTGCGTGAAATAATCGAAGAAGAGACTGGTCGGAAGATAGAGGAAATCTACGCTGAATTCAACGATGAACCACTGGGTTCAGCATCAATTGCACAAGCGCATTACGGAGTTCTGAAGGACGGCACACGAGTTGTTACGAAGGTTCAGCGTCCGTACATTGCAGAAATGGTCAAGAAAGACTTTGTACTCCTGAAAAAGTTCGCAACACTTGCAAATATCGTCACCGAAACCGAAGCCGGAACTGCCCTTATAGACCTTCGTTCCGTCATAGACGAGCTTGAAAAAGTGTCAAACGAAGAACTTGATTTTCACGTTGAAGCAGACCATTCACGTGTATTCCGCGAAAAATGCATCGACGATGAAACGAGTGTATCATGTCCCATTATTATAGACGAACTGACTACCACCCGAATACTCACGCAGACCTTTGTAGACGGCTTTCCGCTTTCAAAGCGTGAAAAGCTTGAAGAATTCAGGGTTGACCGTGAAGCAGTCGGAAGAGCGCTTGTCAAGAATTATCTTCATCAGGTACTCGATGCAGGGATATTCCACGGCGACCCTCATCAGGGAAATATCATGCTGTGCGGAACAGTCCCCTACTGGATAGATTTCGGAATAATCGGACATATCAGTCAGCAGAATATCGGCATTATCCAGGACATGATAATGGCTGTGCTTCTCAAAGACCCCGACCAGCTGACTAACATTATTCTGTCAATGGGAATTACCAGCGGAAACATCAACAAATCAAAGCTCACCGAAGACCTCGGTTACCTCATCGAACGGTACGTCGCAGTAAAGGACCTCTCCAACATAAACATGGGAGTCCTCATGGAGGAACTGATGTCGATACTGACAAAGTATCAGATAAAAATGCCAAGCGAATTTACACTTCTTGTACGAAGTCTCGTGACATTCGAGGGTGTTATCGGTGAACTCTGCCCCGAGCTGAATCTTTTTGATTTACTCACACATAAAATGGTAGAGCGCATGAAAGAGAGTTTTGACCTGCGCTCAAAGCTGACCTCTTTACTGCGTGATGTTGCCGCGACCGGAGCTGACGCAATGCAGATGCCGGGAGCAGTAATATCCCTGCTGAGAAATCTGTCAAAAGGACGCATGAAAATCGGATTTGAGCTTACCGGCTACGACGAGCTGATGCAGAAAATGCAGTTAACGGTCAGAAACATTGCATTTGCATTGTTTGCGTGTGTGATATTTGCCGGTTCATGTATTTTGTGCACTACAGATATTCAGCCGCAAGCGTACGGAATCCCATTCATCGCTATGATTGGATTTGTCATATCTGTTGCACTCGGCATCTACACTATAATAAAAATGAGCAGTAAAAAATAATTTCTTGACACTGTGTTTCTTCTGTGATATAATCAGTATATTATTTGACTAAGTTCAAGGAGACACATATGAAAAAGAAAAAGCTGTTCAAAGTTTTTGCGATAATCGCCTGTGCACTGGTAATACTTGCAACACCAGCAGTACTTGGGGTAAGATATTTCATGATACCGATAGGAAAATATCCTGATAAATCACAATTTACGAAATATGAAGAACTATCAGAACAATTCTATGACGAAAAATTCCATAACGAATCCGAACCCGAAAATACCGGCTTAGCTCCTTCCACAGGCGGAAAAAGGGTAATGCCATCAAAGGAGCTTCCGGTTGAGAAAATAACCTCACTCGACCGTGCCGCTTCCGACAAGCTCACAGTCACATGGCTTGGACACTCTTCCTCGCTCATTCAGCTTGGTGAACAGAATATACTTCTCGACCCTATCCTTGTCAATCAGCAAAACGCAATGCAGTACCGCGGACTGCCGGAGCGTTACTCAGATTTTCCGCTCGACGTTAAGAATATGCCGGACATTGACGTCCTCTGTATTTCCCACGACCACTACGACCACCTCGACTACAGCACTATCATGGCTGTTGACAGCAAAGTCAAAAATTACATAGTACCGCTTGGAGTAGACTCAATACTCAAAGGCTGGGGTATATCCGAGGACAAAATAAAGGTTCTTTCATGGTGGCAGAACATAGAAATAGGCGGAATTACGTACACACTCACCCCTGCACAGCATTACTCCGGAAGATTTGCAAATAAGCAGTACAAAACACTCTGGGGCGGAATTTATATGCAAAACAGCTCCCACAGCGTATATTTCACCGGTGATTCCGGCTACTGCGGAACTTTCAGGGAGATATATGAACGCTTCGGCGAAACTGATATCATACTTGCTGACTCTGGTGAAGATGCACCTGCATGGTCACATATGTCGCCGGACGAGGTATATCAGGCGGCAGACGAAGTTCACGCAGAGTACCTTCTCCCAGTCCACTGGGGAGCATATCTTTACGGCTCAACCGCGTGGTATCAGCCAATCGACGACATAGCAGAAAAAGCAGACAGCAGTAAAGTTTCACTCATGACTCCGAAACTAGGTCAGACCATCGAATACAATGACTTTTCAACAGCGAACGAACACTGGTGGGAAGAATACAAATAAAAAAACACCTGACAAGGGAAACTGACTTGTCAGGTGTTTTTTTATTTAATGGCGGTCATTGAGTGAACATTATCTATGAGCTTCAACGAACCGTATAAATTCCTCAACCGGCATAGGTTTAGCAAAATAGTACCCCTGAAACAGCTTACAGCCAATATCGGCAAGCTGTTCGTACTGATTGGACGTTTCTACACCTTCAGTCAGCGATGCGATATCGAGTTCATCAGCAAGCCTGATAATGTTTCTGATAATTGTATGAGCCCTTCTCTCATCAGCAGATTTTGAAAGGAAACGCATATCAAGTTTCAGAACGTCTACCGGCATATCCTTGAGCAGATTCAGCGACGAATAACCGCTTCCGAAATCGTCCATTTCAACGATAAATCCGGCTTTGCGAAGCCTTTCAAGAGTTTTCATTCTCTCGTCGAGCTCAGTCATCATGACAGTTTCCGTAATCTCGATACGGAGTTTCTGCGGAGCGATATCGAATTCTTTGATAAGTAACTTCAATTCCGCCTCAACATCGAAGAAATAGAAATCTTTCGGTGAGATATTGACAGAAATGAACAAGTCGTCATAAACTCCCTTCCACTCAGCAAGAAGCTTGCACGCACATCGCCATATATGCCTGTCGACCTCAACTATCATACCATTTTTCTCAAACACCGGTATAAACATTGCAGGCGACATAAATCCGTGTTCAGGGTGTATCCACCTTGCGAGAGCCTCTGCACCGACAACCTTGTTCTCCGTATTGGTAATCGGCTGAAGATACGGACGAATCTGCATCTGTTCAATAGCGTCGTGCAGTACAGAAGATATTTTCTGGTCCCACATGACCTTTTCGCGGAGTTTATCATCGTAATATGCGATATGAGTTTTATAGTCATCATCGATTGAAGAAAGAGCAAGGTGAGCCCTGTCAAACATTACGGATACGTCAATAGTACGGTCAACAACCTCATAAATACCGAGATGAATTAGTAAGTGATGTTCGTAATTACCGTCGGTAACGACAAAATCAGCAAGTTCACGCTCAACTATATCATCGTGGAACTTATCTATCGGCATGAAGACACCAAAAGTATCGCCGGCAAGTCTTCCGAAAACGCATTCATTAGTCATATGTCCCCTTATCCAGTCAGCGACCTGTTTAAGAGCAAGGTCACCGAATGCCGAACTGAAAACATCGTTTACGATTTTGAAATTCTTAACATCGACAAATATAACCGCATAGTTAACAGTGATATTATCCACAAGTACCTTACTGATACACTCATACATATACTGCTTAGTATAAAGACCGGTAAGGCTGTCGTGAATCGAATTATACAGTTCACGCTTTATACGTATCTGCTCCTCAGTATTATCGCGAACGATGAGGAACAAACCTGCAAGGTGCTTTCTGTCGTCGCTTACAGAGTGAGATTCAACCGTGTAATACTCCGCATCGTCGCCATATCCTACGACAGTTTTTTCGACATTGTCACCGCTTAAAACAAGTGGTTTACCGAAGGTATCTGCAAGTTTTTCAGGCACACGGTCGAGTTCGGTCTGCTTAACACCAGCCAACCTGACAGCTTGTTGATTAGCCCATATACACCTGCCGGTGGGGTCGAAAACGTAAAGCGACTCAGTCATATCCGCGGCAATATCGGAAAGCATACGGTCGAGGAGTCTGAGAGGTCTGTAATGGATAGAAAGGTAGTAAACGAGGAGTCCGAATACCCCGTAACCTATCATAGAGCGGTCAATGGGGGTACGAGTGAATATGTAGAAAGTCTGCCATGCGCCGACAACAAGCATAGCAAATAGCAGAGCAGTGTATTTTTCCCTGTATATTTTGGCAGTTTTTACCGAAGCAAGGATGAATATCAACACAACAGCACCGAAGACAGCATAGTCGATTATGCGGTGAATAACCTGTCCCCAGTGCGGCACAAGCAAATAATACGGGAGTCCGCGCACCATAATTCTCTCGACACCGAAAGCATGGTGGAAGAGCGGATTCAGGATTATCTGAACCAAATCAGCCGCAAGAGCTAAATAAACTGCGGTCGGTTTATGTTGTCCGTCACCGATTCCCCGGCAGTATTCATCAGTAAAATTGACCAGCGCAAGCAAAACGATGTCAATACCGATGAAATAGATATAATAGCCAAATACAGAGCGTTCCTTAACACTTGAACCGATAATTATCAAATTACCGAGAACAGGCGGAGTAAGTGCGATACAAAGCTTAGAAACGGCCTTACCGATGGAACGATGGGATTTTTTCGCACGAACAGCGCATATAAACAATGCAATAACAAGCAAAGTAAGAACAGTAGAGAAGAAAATTCTGATTTTCATAGTGTCACCACCCGAGTATGAAATTCCATATCTACAGAAATTATAGCATATTATATGACAATATTCAAGGTGTTTTTGTAAACTTTTACGTATAAATTAAAACAGCAAACTTAGCGTGTTCATTTCACCTTTACATCTTCTGAAAACATACTTGAAGAAGTATAGACCTTTCCGCCAAAAAGCTCATGGTCGATATATTTTTCGATATCAGCCATGCCGTTTTTGGTGATCAGCTTACCGCCGGACTTGTTCAGATGAGTAACAAACAGCGATATATCGGCAGGAAGTCCGGTTTCTGAAATATCACGGCACACCTGTGCAGTAAACTCACCTGCATCACCGTGAGGGGCAAATCTCAGACTGCCCTGCCACTCATTCGTGACATTCGTCCTGTCGGTGATACCGAAATTTTCAGGGTCGAGGAGACCTTCGTGCGGCAGTTTACCTGCTCCGTGACGAGTGACATAAGAACGTGTCACGTACACAGCCTCAGTATGCGGTATACGCGCATCTTCTCCGTAAATCTCGCGAAGTATGCGTGCAGGCTCATACAGTCCTGTCCGCGAAGACGTAAGATGCGGAGCATATTCGAGGTTTAATTCATCGAGCATAAGACCCTGCGCACCTTCAAAAATTATATTATCGAACCGCGAAATGAAGCTCTGCGGCATTATCTGAACGTATTCCGCGTTACGGCACATAGCTTCCGCGGCATTATAAAGCACGTCCTCACTCCACAGCATATCGCCGTATTCACCATATTTGCCGGAGTCAACGGCAAGATTTTCAAGTCTGAGCGGCAGATACTCCTTCTGAATTGCGCGGAGTCTATGATAGAGTTTTTCAGCACTGTTACCGGAGATATCACCGAGATAAAGCGGAAACGAATCCGAGCGTACAGCCGCTTCATTAATTCCCATACCACATGAGCCGTGACGTTTATCACCGCGTGAAGTTTCGAGAATCATATTTATCAGGACATCGCCGATGTAAGTACACCGGCATTTTTCAGAAGCAAAAATCGCCGGAACGAACGTATTCATAGACCGGAAGCTGTCTGTTTCGTCAGCAAGCTTGAATAGGTCAGGCATGAAACTGTCCGCCCAGTAGGTGTCAACTCCACGAAACGACGCTGACGACAGCTGAGAAAAAACAAAACGTCTGTCCGGACGGTCGACAGTATGACCTGCCTGTGCACCGCCATTGTGTCTGACACAAATTGCCGTACCCTGTGAATTCATAGCAAAAAAATCGGCGGCAAGACCCTTTCCCTCGTCGCCGAAATTCTTACCGATTATAATTCTGACAGACATTATTTATCGTACAGTTTCGAGAATGATCGTGCTAAGTGCCGACTCAACGATATTTGCCGTCTCGCCGCTCCACTGCGAAATAACGCTGTTTCTCGGCATTCCGCCGACCAGCTGCATAATAGATATCATGACCTCAGCAAGACAGCTGATATTCTCTGATGCTATCACAGCATTTCTTCCGGGCAAGAGATTTTCCCAAGTTTCAAATGCTCTTTCAGTGCGTGAACCGGTTATGATGTGGAAAATCTCATACTTCTCACCTGCAAGAGCGGCAAGCTGTTTTGTTTTAAAATTCGGCGAATCGGAGTCACCGAAAGTAAACTTTATATCGTCGCGTTTAAAAATGTCGATACTGCCGTTATCGCCAATTTCGTCGCCGATACAGAAGATAAAGCCTTTTCTTCCGTGCTTTTCAAAACAGTCGATAGATGTATGCTTCCATGCGAAATACCATACTAAAGGGTCATAGCTGTATCTGTTGCTTCCGCCGAGCCTGAATTCGAGAAGCTGTTCGACCACACGTATATCGGCTTCAAACTGCGTGACCTGCATAGGAATGATATAGTTTACGTCACCTATTTTAGGCTCAGTAAAAGCTGCACACATGATATGCGGGTCTGTGACCGGACGCTTCTCAAGTATCATAGTAGCGGTTTTGTTGAGTGAGTTTTTAGCAATTTCGGCGGCAAGATAACCCATTGAGCCTGTCGAATCGAATCCGATGATTATAGGTGTTGACTGCGGCGAATCCTCGCTGTCACGCGATTCGCGGACAGTAATAAACTCCGGCAGATATTTTTCCTGAACGCTGTTGCTTCTGAAAATATCGTCCGCAGTTGAAGAGGCATTCAGACCTCTGCTGTTTTTAAGTTTTTGCCAGTCAGACGCTTTGTAGCTTCCGTGTCCCATAGTGATCCTCCTTAAAAAGAAATGGTATTGTTATCTGAAATATTTATGTATGCGAGCGACTTTGCAGCTTTTTCGGCGGCACACTGTTCAACTGAGCTCAGTGCCTCATTAGGAGTACTGCCCTCGCCGACTGAAATAAGTGCATAGATAAGCTCAGAAAGAATAGAGATGTCATTCTTTTCAACAGCCGCAGTCCTGCCGGGCAGAAGCTTCTGCCAGTCTGCGAAAACTCTGTCATCTGTGTTAGTACCCTTGTCGATGTGGATATGGAAGATGTTATATTTTTCCTCTGCCGCAGAAATCAGCTCCTCATCGGAGATATCGAAGGGTACATCGTCCCCGAAAACCCTGCTTATTTCGCTTTTCGTGAGGACACTGTGGCAGAAGTCATCTCCGATAGTAATGAGGTGGCCCTTCCTGCGGCGCTTTTCAAACGCATCAGTACAAGTACGTTCAGCGGCGAAGTACCATGCAAGATTATACGATTCTCCGCCATTACCGCCGCCTCCGCCCTCAAGTTTCAGCTGAGTGAGCTGACTGAGTATACGAATGTCGCTTTCAAACTGAGTGACCTGAAGCGGCAGCCTGTCACATTTGCAGTCACCGATAGCACAGCACATCACCTGCGGACACAGTATCGGCTTGTTATCATACAGGTACATTATTGCCTTGTTCAGGGAATTTAGAGCAAGTTCCTCAGCGAGATAACCCATTGAAGACGTTACATCAAAACCGATGATAACAGGGGTAGATTCGGGAGAATCCACATTATCGCGAGCCTCTCTGAAAACTCCGCTCAGCGGCTTAGAAGGCGCAGTATAAGTCTCACGCACAAATAAACTATCAGTTTTTTTGGCTTCACTGAACGCGTTTCTCAGCTTAGTCCAGTCGTTTGCAGTATAGCTTCCGCGCCCCATATCAAAGACCTCTTCCGTAGATTTGTTCGTCGTCAGTATCCATATTAATGAACTTCCGCTCACCGTAGGACTTTATGAGAACATCGTCCCACAAAGCAAAGTCGTCGTAAGCATTTCCGGCAGGGACTCCGCGCAGAAAATCAGCAAACGGCTTCGGGATATCGGGAGTTTCTTCAACTTCCGCCGCACTGCCGAATCCGAGCACTTTTGCCGCAGTATTACGCAGAGCGATGAGATTATCGCGGGTAGTGTACACTTTACCGTCCACAGCAGTATTATTACGCACAGCGTTCCACCAACCGCCGTAGAGACTTGCCTGATGGTCGTAAGGGTCGATATACAGCGTATCCAAGCCGAAATCAGGGTGTACAAGGCTATTGTACTCAAGTACACAGCAAAGATTCTCCATTCTACCGATTAGCCACGCAGTATGTCTGCCGCTGAGAGTACCGAAAAGCCGGAGAGGGTACTCGTCAGCACGCTTCTTTATCACCAGCATAGACGAACCGTCACTGAGTTCAAATCCGCCGCTGATTTTCGGGAAAAAGTCAGAAAGGCCGCGGGTATCAGCCGAAGGGTAATCGAGTGACGAGACCGCCTTGCGGAAGCGGTCGGAATTACCGGAATTTGCGCAATCGAACCTGAAAATAATATTTTCTCTTGCCGTGAAAGCTTCCGCTGACTTATCCTTGAAAATGTGCATACTCTTTATGTTGATTTTTCTGCCGTCGCGGCACACAAAAAACTGTTCATCAGCGGCATATTTCCAGAGTTCATCAGCGCGTCTGCGGCGCTCCTGAGCGTCGGCAGACAGTTTCAGGAAGCCTCTCATACGGTCGTAGAAATCACGGTAATAGTCGGTATCGCGATGGTCGAGAACGTATTCAGCTCCGCAGTAAGGGCAGTGAGCATTTTTGCCTGACGGGTCGATAACCATAGATGCGCCGCAGTTCTTACAGCAAAGATTCTTCATAAAGCTCCCTCTTTCGTTAATAAAATATAGCATAATTATACCATATTTATTCTATTAGTGCAACAGATTTATAAAAAAAGTTAACAGCGTATGCACAACACTGCACATACGCTGTATTTCTTACATTCCAAGGAGGAAACGTGTCAGCCCGACAAGGTCAGCGATACTGTATTTTGCATCGTTGCTGACTAAGCTCTGCCTGATTAGTACATGGTCAAAAGCATCGACTCTGCCGTCTGAATCAGCGTCCCAACTGCTTGCGGGAGCCTTGTAACCGTAAAATGCAAGCTCATTCATTGCACCGTCGTCCTTGACAATTTTCAGGCAATTTGTAGGAGCTGAATCTTTTGTAAGAGTTACTGAGCGGCTCATGTAACTGCCGAGGTCACTGCTCCACAGAAGCTCATCAGTATTGGCATCGTAGACCGAGATACCGCCGGTTCCGAACGTATCGAACACAGCAAATCCATTGAATACGCATGGTTTGTCAAAGAAAACATATCCGGTTATCCCCGACTTATCCACGTTGGTTTCAGGGGCATTAAGAGCGGAGGTATTGCCGTAAACGGGGTCAGGCATAGTATCAGGCTCGTCAAACATACGGTAGAACTGGTTAAGTACAGCGTCCTTGGGCTCAGCCGAAAGGTCGCACACTTCGCCGGACCTGTCCTTAGTAAGACTTATAGCCGCCGGACGAAGCTGAGCATTGCTGCCGTTTGAGTATGGTTCAAGCTCATCAGTAAACGTGATAAACACCGGAGTTTCGGTGATATTCACCTTAACCTCGTCATTTTCGATATTCAGCATAGTAGTCCTGCCCTCAGCGATCCCCATTTCCGGAACAGTCAGGTAAGCGTATTTTCTGCCCTCTGCCGAAATCCCATACACTCCGTCAGACTTGCTGTTCCACGAATTAGCGCACTTTATAAGTTTGCGGTCATCATAACTGCAAAAAGTATTGACCCAGTACCCGTCACCGAGAGTTTCATCGGTCCAAACGGAATCATCGAGCACGTTTGTCATGCATGAGAGATAGTACCACGCAAGCTTTTTATCCCACTTGCCCTTCTGTGTGACAAGGCCTGAATTGTAGTAAACACCTTCACCCTCGTCGCGAAGCTGAAATTTAGTAATATAGTCGACCCTGTTATTCTCGAGTGCACACAGATATGTACGTGCAACACGCTGAGCATATCTCAGCTGATAGTTTTCATCGTCGTGAGCGTCAGTACCCTCAGCCTCGCAGTCGCTCATCGGGACTTCAAACTCAGATATCCATAGCTCAGTATCAGGAGCATTCTGACTCATCCACTTTTTCAGCTCAG
>Ga0256407_10008469_pt1 | contig 15077 bp, 14 predicted proteins | sample RumenRJG_04DNA_FD_193489 | JGI IMG/M metagenome (GOLD analysis project Ga0256407, IMG submission 193489) | Bovine rumen microbial communities from Lethbridge, Alberta, Canada - RJG_04 | ecosystem: Host-associated > Mammals > Digestive system > Stomach > Rumen | place: Canada: Alberta... | reverse complement strand
TATTATTTTAAGCTATTTTTTCAAGTCTCTTTTTTTTTTTTATTATACTTAATTTTTTTGATGATTCTGGAATTTTTGGTTGAAATGTATTTTTTTCTTGTTCTTTCATTTGTTTATTATTTTGTTCTTTTAAATTTTTTTGTTTTTTTTCATTCCCATATTTTATTAATCTATCTTCTATTGGTTCATTTGATTTCATTATTAATTTTTTTGATAATGAATTTATTTCAGGATGGAATTTTAATTCTTTTTCTTCTTCCATTATTAAATCATCTTTTAATTTTTGTTGATATTTTTCTTTTTTTTCTTTATGTCTTAAATATTCATAATATAATCTTTCTCCTCCAATATTTGGATTATTTGATGTCCATTTATTTTTTCTTTTTAAAATTTGAGGATTTTTATATTCATTTGCATTTATAAATTCTGCATAAGGTGGATTTATAAAGTTATTTTCTTCATTTAAATTAATTTGATTTAATTCATTATTTTCATTTTTTTCATTTTCATTATTTTCATTTTCATTATTTTTGTTTTCATTATTTTCATTTTCATTATTATTATTTTCATTGTTTACATTTTCATTATTTTCATTTTCATTATTTTCATTTTCATTATTATCATTATCTTCATATTTATTTTCTTTATTTCCAAAAGTATTTTTATCTTCATTATAATCAATAATAAAATTATTTTCATTAATATTATTATTTTCATTATTATCATGATTTAAATAATAATTATAATTATTATCATTTAATTCTTTTTCTTCCTCTTCTTCATTTATATTATCATCATTATCATATTCTTTTATTGTTTCTTGTACTAAAAAAAATATAATTTTAAAAAAAAATTATTTTACATTCATTAATTTGATCATCTAATTGATTCATTACTTGTTGAGTTATAATTCCTTGAGCTGAATCTGGTAAATTATGTTCTAAACAAAATTCTTTTACTCTTTCTTCAATTACTTCTCCTTCTAATATTGTTAAATCTGCAATATTATTATCTGAAATTTGAATTTTTATACTTAATAAAGGAAAATTATCTCCTTCTTTTTTATTCATTTTTTTATTTTTTTAATGATATTATAAATCATATTTTTAAAAAAAAATATTTATTATTTTTTATTTTATTCATTTATAATTATATTTTTTCTAGATAAAATATTGATATCTTTTTCTATTTGAATTAATTTTTTTTCTAATTCTTCTTTATTTTTTTGAAATGATAATATATTTTTTGTTATTGTCATTTTTTCTAATGTACTTTCAATACTTTTTTTTGTGTTAATTAAATCATTTAACATTTTTATTCTTTCATTTTCTGGAAGTAATTTACTTTTTGGATAATTGATTTCTTCATTTAATTTTTTATTTTTTTTTTCCATTTCATTTTTATATTGAATTAAGTAATCTGGGATTTTACTATAATCTTTATTTATAAATTTATTATTATTATTATCTTTTTTATTTTTAATATCATTCATATTTTCTTTTAAATAATTATGTTCTAATTTAGGTAGAATTATTCCTGAATCAATAGATATTTCATTTTTATTATAATTTTTATCATTAATTTTACCAACTGAATTACTTATATAAATTTTATTTTCTGATTTATTATTTTTTATTAAATCATTCTTAGTTAATAAATTTCTTTTATTAAATAAATTCTCTTGTGATTTTACCTTATTTAATTTTTTTTCTTTTTTAAACTTATTATAATATTTATCAAATAAAGAAGATTCATTATTTATATTTGAAAAAATACCATCTGGATCATAATATGGAAACTTAAAACTTTTATTATTTATTGATACTTTTGAAATATTATCATCAATTATAGGTCTTCTTAATTTTGATTCTCTTTCTATCCATTCTTTTGTTTGTTGTTCATATTTTGATGGTATATTCTCAAAACATTTTAATTTATATGGTTTTATTTCTTTTTTTTTTTCTTCCATTTCTTTTATTAATTCTTCTTCTTTTATTTTGTTTTTTTTTTGAATTTTTTTTAATTGTAATAAATATTCTTTATGATGTATAAAATCCATATTATTTGAAAATTTAGGATATAATAAATTTTGAATTGTTGATCTTTGTATTCTTGGAATATAATTTTTATAACTTTTATTCATATTATTTCTTTTTTAAATTTTAAAAAATAATTTTTTTTTAATTTCTAATTTAATTTAAATTCATATTAATTAAAATAATAATAATATAAATTATATTTTTATTATAATTTATATTTTATTATTTTTAATATTATCTAATATAATATTTAAATATTCATTTAAAGTATTTTTTCCACTTCCTTCATTACATCTTTTTAAAACATGAAGAATTTTATTTGTTCTATTTCCATCAATAGTCATTTTACCTTCTAATAAAAAAGAAATAACTTTTAATAAATCATCCTTTTTAGTTTCAACAATATAAGAAATATTTTCACAATTAGTTAAAAAATGAAAAAAATCAATAATTGAATTAATAAAATCATCTTCAGTAATAATTTTATTATCACAATATTTTTTCATTTCATCATCTAAAAAATTATTAGAATTTGGTAAATTTTTAATTTCTTCAAAATCAATATATGAAATTATACTTTCAGAATTTTCATTATTATCATCACTTTGATTAAAATTATTATCAATTTCATTATCATTATTATCTTCATTTTCATTTTCATATTCTTCATCATCATCATCATAATTAGAATCAAGATTATCATCATCATCATCAAGATAATTTTGATTATATTCAAAATTTTCTTTTTTTTTTGGAATATAATGTTTATTTAATCTTAAATCTTTTGATTTGAAATTAGGAACAAATTTTTTTCTTTCTTCATCAGACATTTGTTCAATTAATTCATTTGCTTTATTAATTGCTTTTTTTAATTTATATTTCTTAATTTTTAAAGCAAATTTATATTTATTAATATATTTATCAATTTTTTTACTATGAACAATTCCATAACTTTTTTCAGGTCCAAAAAATTTAATTTTATATCTTTTATTAGATAAAATTTTTGAAACCTAAATTAATAAAAAATAAAAAATTACAATAGCAGGCCACCAAGAATATCCTTTTATTTTAGCAAAAACAATTTCTCCAATAATAAAATTACAATCATCAATATCATCATTTATAATATTCATATTTGTCAAATTAAAAAAAAAAACAAATTAAAAAAATAAAAAAAAAATCTATAAAAAAATGGAAAAATATAATAAAGAAACATCAACAAATGAACAAAGTGAACAATCAGATGAAACTGAAGAAGAATATATAGATCCAGATGATTTATTAATAATTGATGAGCCTGAAAAATGGAAACCTACAAAAGAACAATTAAATAGTTATATAAAAAAATTAAATTTTGAATTAGATTATAAACCTGAAGAAGTTACAAAAATTGCTTTAAATTATTTAACTAAAACTTTACCTTCAAATATGAAAAGAGCTTTTTTTAAACATAATAATGAAATTTTATATATTGATAATGAAACTAATGAAATTCATTTGACTACTGATATTGAAGATAAAGCTAAAGATGATTATGATAAATTAAGAGCTGAAAAATATTCTCTTAATTTAAACAATAATAATATGGAAAAAGTTAATAATATTGAAAAAATTCAAAATATTATTAAAGAATATGAAGAAGATAATTTAAACAAAAAGAAAAAAAGTGATTTATTTGATTATGATTTTAATAAAAATTTAAATGATGATGATTATGAGGATTATTTAAAAAATAAAAAAATGAATGATTTAGATGATTATAATTTTGTAGAAAATGATTTATATCAAAAAGACAAAAATATGAAAAATAATGATTTAAATATTGATAATAAGAAAAATATTGATTTATCTGATAGTGATGATCATAGTTTTGATGTTAATAATATTCCTGGATATAAAAAAGATGAAATTGATATTAATTTATTAGAAAGTGATGATATAATTGAAAAATATAATAAAAAAAATAATGAAAATTTAAATAAATTAAAAAAATATTATGTTGAAAAAGCAAAAAGTGAATTAAATATTTATAAAGAAGTTTTAAAAAGGAAATATATTAAAGAAAAAAAAGAATATTATATTAATAAAGAAGATGAGTTTGATAAAAAAATGAAAATTAAAATGAAAAAAAAAAATAATAAAATTGAAGATTTTAATCAAGATGAATTAGATAAATTTGAAGAAGAACTTTATGATAAAAATGAAATTGAATTAGATAAATATGAAAAAAAATTAAAATCTGACCTTCAAAATGAATTAAATAAAAAACATATTAATAATAATGATATTGATTATCAATTAAATATTCTTGAAATAAAAAAACAATCTTTAAATTCACAAATTAATTTATTAAAACAGAAAAATGAAAATTTAAAAAACCAAAATATTAGAAAAATAAAAGATTTAATTAATCAAAATAATAATTTAATTAATGATAAAAAAAAAAATTTAGAAAATAAATTCAAATTTGAAATGGAAGAAATTGAAAATAATTTTAAAATAAATTTTGAAAAATATAAAAAAGAAGTTGAAACAATAATTAAATCAGAAAATTTAAAACAAAAAGAGGATAATATTAATAATTCAGAAAATAGTATAAAAACAATTTTAGAAGATTATCAAAAAATATTAGATGATAATTTAGAAATAAAAAAAAATATTGCAAAACAAGATATGGAAAATAAAAAAACAATAGAATTAGAAGATTATAAAAAAAAATATAAAAAAGATACTCAGACTCAAATTAATTTTATTCAAAAACAACAAAATAATTTAGAAAAAGAATTTAATGAAGAATTACAAGAATTAAGAATTAAAAATAAAAATGATATTGAAATGAATAATCAATTATTTAATAATCAATTTATAAATAATAAATTCAATGTTGATACCATAAAAACTAAAATTTCTGATAATTTAAAAATATGTGTTGATAATAAAATAGATTATATTATAAATTTATTTAAAAATAATAAAAAAAAAAATGAAGAATTAATAAAAGATTTAGAAAAACAATTTGAATCATATATATTTGAATATTTAAGTAATGAAAAAATACAATTTTATAATAAAAAATCCCCTTTTGATATATGTGAACAAGATTATAAATCAAATAAATTAAAATTAAATTATTTTTGTGATTTATTAAATTATATAGTAAAAATAATAATTGAGAATCCATTAACAAATATTGATATTGGAGAAAAAAAAAATGAAGAAATAAAATTAAATACAATACAACAATATGGTAATGATTTGATAAATGAATATCGTTCTAAAAATTTAAATGAAATATCACAGAAATTATTTCCTTCTTTAGAAATGGAAATATTAAAATTAGAAGGAATTGTAAATAATAAAATAGATTTTGGAATAAACTTAACAAAAAATAATAATACTAATAAAGAAAATCAAACAAGTATAAATTTAAATATTTTAAGTAATGAAAGTGATACTCAAAATATGTTTAATTCTAATTTCAATATGCAAATTAATCAACCTAGTTTTATTTTACCTAAAAATAATAATTATCTTATGGAAAATACATTAAGATCAAATAATAATAATAATACTCAATTTAATAATACAAGAATTAATAATATCAATGAATTTAAATTACATTCAAATAATTATAATAAACCTGAAGATTTGAGATATTATAATACTAATAATTTAAATGATAATACAAATTTAGGAATTGAAAATCAACAATTTAAAAGTGATTTATATGAAACAAATCAAAATAATAATTTTATTAAAGAACAAATTCCATGTTTACCAAAAGAAATTGTTCAAAATTTAAATGAAAATGATTTTAAATTATATAGTGAAATAATGGATTTTTTATATGATGAATCAACATATTTAGTAAAATAATTTTATAATTTAGAAAGTGAAAGAAATACAAATGAACAATTAAGTCAAATAAATGAAAGAGGTCATTTACTTCAATTTAGTGAAGCATTTGATAATGAAAAAATTAAAACATTTCAAAAAGAGCAAGTTTTAAATAATAAAATTTATACTTTTAATTTAATAAAAAAACATACACAAGAAATTTTCAATTTTATAATAAATAATTCAAATAGAACAAGTGTAATAAATAATAAATTAAATCTAATAATTCAACATATTTTTGATTATAATAAAGCATTTAGAAATATGAATGTAAATAATCCAAATGTAAATACATATATCAATTTATATAATAATAATGTTTTACCTTCACAAAAAGAAACAAAAAATTTAAAAATTGATACTGGGATAAGATTATCTTTAAAAAATAATAAAAATAAGACAAGTAGACCAAATTATATTAATTCATTAATTACTAATCATGAATCTGATGATAGATTTAAGTATTTTTATAGAGGATATTCTCCAAAAGTTTTAGATAGTAAAATAAATTCAGCATTTACTCATACATTTTTTAATACTAAAAAAAATAATGATTTATTAAATTTTAAAATTAATACCAGTATAAATCCTAATAATTATTCTGATAGAATGCATATTTTTCAAAGTAATTTTAAGTATCAATAAATAAAAATATAAAATAATATTTTTTTGAGTTATTTATAATTTTTGATTATAATAAATTTATGATAATAAAAAAAATATATAAATTTAATTTAAATTTTTTCTAATTTGTATTAAAAATAAATAACTAACTTTAAAACTTAATTATTAAAATTCAATAGACTTATAAAAGTATTATAATCTTGTATAAAAATATCTGTTTCATTACAATACTTAATAAATTGTATATTCATCCTTTCTTCATGTCTCTTATTCAAATTATCATATTCATTTAAATAAGTTGATAAATAATATCCATAATATTTATGTAAAATATCCAAATTTAAAAATTCATCTTTACTAATATTTTTCATTTTTTTCATTTTATTATATTTAAGAATATAAGCATCTCTACTTAATTTAAAATCATCATAAACTTTTAAAGAATCATTTAATTCCTTTTCCATAAATTTAAAAAAATATCTAATTTCTTTTTGAAAAAAATCATTTTGTTCTTTATAACCAACACTCCATTTTTCAGTAATATCAGATAATCTAATTAATTTTTCAGAAAAACCTTTATTACTTAAATAAAATTGAGATAAATTTTTAAAATTATCAGACAAACTTTTCATAGCAATTTTACAATTTTCAAAAGCAGCAAGAACTAAATCAAAACTAGAAGTTAATTTATTAAAAGCATTAGTTTTTTTTAAAATTTCATCTTTTAAAGAAAGAGCTTTTTTATCTCTTTTCTCAGTAATAATAACACTAATATTTCCTTCTAAATTAGAAAAATCTTTAAATTGACTTGGAATATGAATTAATTCATATTCTTTTTTTTTATTTTCAAATTGATCTAAAGGTAAAGAAATAAAAAATTGAAAAATAGGAGTTGCTCTAATGAATTTATAATGACTTAAAGAATTCATAAAAAAATTTAAATAAACCATTTTTTTTTCTGAATTATCTTTCATATTAACATGTCTTGCTGGAACAGAAGAAATTATTAATGCAGGATAAATTTCTTGCATTTTTTTATATAACCAATCAAAATCTGTTAATTTTCTTTCTACTTTATAATTAAAATCTGGTGTTGATATTGTATATTGATAATATGACCATGAGAATAATCCACCTTTTATTAATACTGGATCACTTACTATTATTCTTAAATCATCTTTTTCTATTATTTCTGAATCTTCAAATTTTTTACAATTGAAATACATTGAAAAATCTTCAAATGGGTTTTGGGATAATTTATTCATTGTTGCTGTTGTGTTTTCTGGTGTGGTTTTTTTTTCTTGTTCATTTGGATTTTGTTGGTTTTGATTTTCTGGATTTTCATTTTGTACATCTTGATTTTCTAAATTTTTATTTTTTGATAAATTATTATCTAATTCTGTATAATCTAAAGAATTCATTTTATCTTCATAATTATTATTATTATTATTATTATTATTCATATCATAATTATTATTATTATTATTATTATCCATATCATAATTATTGTTATTAAAAGTATTTTCTTCATTTTGTTGATTATTATCATTATTTCCAGTATTAGAATCAGAAGGTATTGAACTCATTAAATTAGGATTTGATTCAGTAAAGCTAGCTTTATTAATTTGGAATTTGTTAACAACTTTTTTTAATTCATCCATACTCCAATCCTCTAATTGAACATCACCTTCTTTAACACTTGATAAAAAGTTAAAAAATTCATCTGGGTCATATCCTTTATCAATAATTTCACTTCTTAAAAATGATTGTTTTTCTTCAATAGATTCCATTTATAATTAATATAATTATCTAATATAAAATAATATAAAAAAATAAAATTTATTATTTTTTATTTAATAAAACTCTTTTATAATTTCATTTGAATGTTTTGTATTTGATGATGTACCAGTACCTGAATTTGATATATTTGAATTATTTACCATTGATGAATTTCCACTTAAAAATCCACTACTATTTGTACTTTTTTTTATTCCTTTCAAATATAAATTTGTAGAATGTGAACTTGATAATTTTTTCAATGATGAATTATGATAAAGTGTTCTATTTGATATTTGATTTTCATTATTAGTTTCAAATAATATTTTATTTTTTATATTATTATAACGAATATAATTATTATTATCTTTAATATTTTTATTTTTATCATCATAATAATCTTTATTATCATTATTTATATTTTCTTCCTCATAAATTTCATGAGGATTAATAAATATTTTTTCTTTTTCTAATTCATTATTAACTAAAGAATACCTATTAAAATAAAGATAATCCAAAAAAATTTCTTTATACCTAACAGAATTCATAATATTATAATATCTTTCCTGAGTATTAACACCATTTTTATCAGGAGAATTACAATATTTAAAATCAAAATTATCATTACCTTTAGGAATAAAAGGAGCATCTAATTTTCCTAAATACAAATCTTTCCATGGGAAAAACTTAAACCAAAAATGTTCCTTAACTTCAGTAGGTCCTCTTAATCCTAATCGATTAGCAGGTTTTCTTTGTAATAATCTATTAATAAAATCAGCACTTTCAATACTCCAATCTTTAGGAATTTGGCTTTTTTTAACTTGTGCTTGTTTAGCCATAATTTTCTCTTTAATTTCTTTTCTATTTTTTCCTAAATAAGGTCTAACTCCATTCATAAATTCATATCCTATAACACCTAAAGCAAAATAATCAACTGCAATAGTATGATTTTGAGCACACATAACTTCAGGTGACATATAACCAGGTGTACCACTAGTTTCTCTTGCATTATCTTTAACATATTTTTTAGCAATACCAAAATCAGTTAATTTAACGTAACCTTTAGAATCTAATACTAAATTTTCTGGTTTTAAATCTCTATGAATAATTTCATTTTTATGTAAATATTCTAAACTTAATATTATACAAGCAATAAAAAATTTTGTTTGTTGTTCATTAAATTTTTTATATTTACAAATGTGATATCGTAAATCTCCTCCTGTTAAATAATCCATTGCTATGTATAAATGATCATTATCTTGAAAACAAAAATGCATATTTATTATAAAAGGATGATTCATTTTTGATAAAAGTTCTCTTTCACTTTTTACTGAACGTTCACTTTTTTTATCTATTATTTTTGCTTTTGACATTTCTTTCATTGCAAAGTGATTTTTGTATTTTCTACTATATACTTTCCATACTTTACCAAAACCTCCTCTTCCTATTATTTGAATAAATTCAAATGAGGAACGGGTTAGTTTTTCTTCTTTTGATGATGTGTTTAATTTTGATATTGAGTTGTGACTTTGATGAGAATTTTTTGGTCCCATTTTTTTTTATTTACTTGATATTTTTTTTTTTTTTATTGTTTTTTTTTGTGGAGAATAAAATAAAATAAAAATATAAATTGAATATTTATTTATATAATAATTTACTCATACATTAAATTTTATAATTTTTATGATTTTTTTAATTTATAAATATTTTTCATTTATCTTTTAACTATAAAAATTATTATTATTATAATTTGATTGTTCGAAGCTCCAATTAATAAAATTATTATTAATAAAATTTATATTATTACTCTTTCCCATACAATTATACATATTTGACACAATATTTAAATTTTGATTTTGATTATTTATAAATACAAATTTATTATTTTGTTGTTGATTTTTATTTTGATGAGATAAATAAATATCTTTTGATAAATGACATCTATTACATTGTAATCTAAAAGCAAAATTTAAATTATGACATTTTGGACATTGCCAATCACCTTTTCTTTCAATTAAAGGCTTTTTCTTTTTATCATTTAAATTTTTTTCTTCTAATTCTTTTTTAATTTGTTCTAATGTTTTAGGATTTTTTATTTCTTGACATCTATTACATTTTATTCTTGATTCAAAATTAAAATTATTACAACTTGAACATTGCCATCCTCTTTTTCCAAATTTTTCAAATATATATTCTTCTTCTTTTAAATTTAAATTTTCTTTATTATCTTTTTCATTTTCTTTTTTTTCTTTTTCATTTTCTTTTTTTATATTTGAATTAACGTTTTTATTTTCAAAATTTTCAAAATTAAAATAATTAAATTCTTTATTTAAACTTTTATTATCATCATTACTTTCATTATTCTCAAAATTATTTAAATTATTAATTTCTAATTGATCTAAATCAATTAAAATTTCTTTTTCTTTAACTGGGGTTCCTTCTTCAATTTTTTTTAATAAACTAGAAGATAATAATTTTATTCCTGAAGATTCAATTAAATTATAAGAATCACTTAAAGATGTTAATCCATTACTTAATAAACTTCCATTAAGATTATCATCATCTGGAATTATTATGTATAATGCTCTATTGAATAATTTATTTTTATCTATATTATCTTTTTTATTTTCCATTTGGAAATAATAAAGATTTTTTTAAAATAAAAAAGATTTATTTTTAAGTTATTTTAATTAATAAATATAATTATTGTAATTATAATTATTTAGAAAATATTAAATAAAAAAAACCTAAAATTAAAATTAATATTTTTATAATAATTTATTTATAAAAAAATGAAAAGTTCTCTAAATTCAACAAATTCAACAATAAAAACCAAAATGTCAACAAAACCAAAAAATTTTACAAATGAAATAGAAAAAGAAAGAAGAATGTCATTTAAACCACAAAAGCCAAAAATTTTAACATGTATTCCTCAAATGGAAAATAGTTTAAATAAAATGGAAAATATAGAAACAGATATTCATTATATATATTTTAAAAATAAAAATAAAAATGCAAATAGAGCATCTTTTCAAAATTCAGATTTAGAAAGAACTATGAAAAAATTACAACAAAAGATAGAACATTCAAATAATCAATTAGAAATTCATGAAGAATGTCAAAAAAAAACAATTAAAGAAAAAGAAGAATTAGATGAGAGAAGATTAAAAAATGAAAATCAATCAAATTATTTAAATGATATTAATGAAGTTACTGAAAATGATATTTCTGATATGAGAAAACAAATTAAAGATTTAAAAAATCAAACTCAGAAATTTGAATTTAAAAGTATAAAAATGAAAGAAGAAATTAAATATTTAAAAAAAGATATTAAATTGTATAATGATAAAATTAATAATGCAAAAAATCAAAGAGATAAATTACAAAATGAAGTTAATAAAGTTAAACAAGAGATTTATAATATTACGAAAGGAGCGAAATTAAATCCTGATTTTATTAAAAAAATTACTAAAATGATTAAAAGTGAAAATTAATTATTTTTTTTATTGTATTTATGTTATTTGTTCTTTTGGGAAGATTTTTTATTTATTTCGTTTTGTATATTTTTATTTAATTTTTATTAAATTTATATTTTTAAAATTATTTAAATATAAAAGGAAATATAAAAATGTAAATTGTTTATTTTTTACCTATTAATCTCTTATATTAAATACAAATTAAATAAAAAAAAATAAAATAGAAAAATATAAAAAACACATTTCTTTAAAAAAATACATATTTTAATTTAAATTATCTAATCAGTCTTCAATCCTTCATTAACAGCATTAACAGCAGAAATTCCAGCAGAAGTAATTTTATCTTTATTTTTCTCAATTTCTTTCTTAAACCTCGAAGTAGTTTCTTTACTTTTTTCCATAACTTTATTAACAAGTGTATCAAGTTTATTTTCATATTTAATAAAAAATCTCTTAATAATATGATTATAAACAGTAAGAGCTCCTTGAGTATTTGGCATAAAACACCAAACTAAAAAAACTAATTTAAGAATATAATAAAATGGAATAATTTTTAAAATAAAACCAACAAATAAATCAAGAAAATCAAAAACAGCATAAACTGCCCAATAAGTTAACCATTGTTTATCATCATCTCCTTCATTACTTTCTATTGCTTTAATACTCCAATATGTTGGGAGAACTATTCCTACTATGCATGTTATATATTTTTCAAGGTAACCTATCAATACAAATAATAAACTTATTCCTAGAATTCCTAATATTATTTTTGGGTTTTGACCTGTTTTTTTTTCTATTAGATTTAAGTGAACTCCTAATTTATTCATTAATTCTTTGTTATTTATTAATGGGGTTTTTTCTGTTTCTGACATTTTTTTTTAGATATATATTATTTTTTTCAAGTGTTTATTTTTAATGAATGTTAAATAATAAAGATAATAAAGTAATTATTATATAATTATAAAATATTATTTATTTTTTTAATAAATTCTTTTTCAAAACAATAAAACTTTTTTTAATATAATCTTATTTAATTGTGAGAAATGCAATTTTCAAAAAGCCAAAATATTATTTCCATATTTTGATAAATTAATTTTTAAATTTTTTATTGTTATATTAAATTTAATGATTTTACATATTTTATAAAATAAAATAAATATAATATACCTATTATAATTGAAATAAATATTTGAATATATGTTAAATATTTATATTTTTGTAAAGTTCTTATTATTTTAAATGTTATTTCTTTTTCTAATTTTTTTTCAAATGAAAATTGATTATTTATTTTCTTTATTTCATCTCTTGCTTTTTTTATAAATTTTGATGTTTTTTCGACTTCTTCTTTTTTTAATATTTCTCCTTTTTCTTTAAATAAATAAGATGAATTAGTAATTAATTTTAAATTCATTTCTATTCCAGATAAAGGATTTTTATATTTTTTTTGATAAAATACACATATATATAATTGTTGTTGTTCTTTAATTGAAAATGATATTTTTCCTTTTCTTTCTTTTATTGAATAATAATGTAATATTTTTTTATTAATTGAATTTTTTATTAAAAAATTAATATTATTAATAGCTGCATCAAATTTTTCTTCATTTGAAATTTGTTTATTACTAGGATATATATTCCATTTTAACATTAAAGAAGAAGAATATGTAACATCTTCAATAAAACATCTTTCTCTTTTACTAATTTCAAAATATAAAGAAGAAAAAGAGAAATTAAATAATAAACTTAATATTAATATAAATAAAAAGTTTATAAATTTCCTATTAAAAAACATATTTAAAAGAAATAAATTAAATTTAATTAATTTTCATTTAATTAATTTTTAAATATAAAAAAAATGGGACAACAAGAAACCAATAAAATATTATCTGAATTAAATGGTCAAAAAAGTAAAATATTTAATCATTAAAATAGTTATTTAGTAAATAGTCATTACTTTGAATTTTTATATCCAATAGGAAAAGGTATATTTTCAAAGGTATGGAAAGCAAAATTTATTCCAACAGCCCATCACTTTGCAATAAAACAAATGTTAAAAATAAAAATAATCTCCCATCACTTAGAAGACAAAATAAAAAAAGAAAGAGAATTTTTATCAAAAGGAAAAAATCCATTTATAATAAATTTACTGTGTTCATATCAAGATAAAGAAAATTTATATTTAGTATTAGAATTATTAACAGGAGGAGATTTAAGATTTCATATAAAAAACTATAATTACACATTTAAAGAAAATCAAATAAAATTTTTAATATCAAACTTAATTTTATCATGTGCATATATTCATCCAAATGGAATAGTACATAGAGATATAAAACCAGAAAATATAATTTTTGATAGTTTAGGTTATGCACATTTAACTGATTTTTCTATATCAAAATATATAAATGATAAAAATGATAGTATTGGTACTCCTAGTTATATGTCACCAGAAGCACTTTTTAATAAAAATCAAACTTTTATTTCTGATTTTTATTCAATTGGTGTTATTGGATATGAATTATTAATGAAACAAAGACCTTATTTTTCTAAAAGAAAAAAAGATATTAGAAATGAAATTTTAAGTAAACAAGCTTTTATTGATTATGATGAAAATTTTAATTATTCAGAATATTGTATTTCTTTTATTAATTCCTTAATTGAAAAAAATCCTACTAAGAGATTAGGTTATTATAATAATGTTAAAGATTTAATTAATCATTATTGGTTGAGAGATGTTGATTGGAAAGAATTATATAATAAAAAAATTTATTCCCCTTTTATTGAAGTTATAAATTCTTCTAAAAGAAATTTTCATATTAATGAACTTTATGATAATGAATTTGATGATGAATATAATTTTGATGATGAAAATTATAATCAATATAAGAAAATCTTTAAAAAAAAAAATTATAATAAATTATTTAGAAATTATGATTGTTTGAGTATTGGTATTAATAATATAAGTAATTCTAGTAATTTTAATTATGAAAAAGATATAAATTTTCCTGGTTTAGGTCAAAAAAAAAGTTATAGTTTGAAAAATATTATATTAAGAAGTGATAGAATTATTGAAAGAATAAATCCAGAAAATGTGATTTATAAAATACCTAGTGAAATGTATAATGATGAAGAAGAAGTATTAAAATTTTTTTATTCTCCTTTAATTCAAAGATTTTCTAATTTTGATAATGATAATAATGATAATTTAAATTTAAATAATTATAGAAGAAAAATTAAACCTATTTTAAAAATGAAATATCAAAAT
>Ga0256407_10008467_pt1 | contig 15080 bp, 11 predicted proteins | sample RumenRJG_04DNA_FD_193489 | JGI IMG/M metagenome (GOLD analysis project Ga0256407, IMG submission 193489) | Bovine rumen microbial communities from Lethbridge, Alberta, Canada - RJG_04 | ecosystem: Host-associated > Mammals > Digestive system > Stomach > Rumen | place: Canada: Alberta... | reverse complement strand
GACGAGGGTAAAACCAGAAAGCGTCGAGATTCGGCGCGAGCAAGAAATTTGAAAACGTTTCATCGAATCACGTTCTCCTTTTACCAAAACGTTGGAGAGACGGAACGACGTTCTGAGGCAAAGGGGAACGTCCCCAATTGAAACAACCGTCCATCGCGGGAGTTTCAACGAACGGGCTGTCCGAGCAACCCGAAAGACGCAGGAAGGTCTTCTGACTCGCGGAAGTTTTTGCCGCCTTCTCAACACGACGCGTCAATGGCAGTCTTTTACGACTTTTTTGGCAAAGACCTGAGAGACTGTTTTGCTCTCCTCCGCATACAGCGGCGAGGACCGTTCCGGATTTTCCGCCGGATTCCCTGTTATGTTCAGATTCCTTCCTCCGCGCGTGATTTTGCCCTAACACGTTTGGGATGTGAGAAGGAGAGAACCGCCTGCGTCCTCAAAATGTCGGCGTAAGTTCGCGCTTGACGCGCGAACAAATCCGTCGGAAAGTATAGATTTCGACTTTTTTTCGTCAAGGGTCGTCCTATGTGAGTAAAGCTTGCCTTCCCGCATTCCAGACCTTATAATATTTAGGGCGCCTTTTGTACGCGCTGCTTTACAGAAAGCGCGACGCGCCCTTCGTTGCGGATTCAGCCGTTATCGCGATCATTCCTAGAGTAAGGAACGTTTCATGCCTCAGATTGCTCTCATCGGTATTGTCGTCGTCGTCCCCCTCGTTGCCGTTCTTTGGACCGCAGGCGTTTATAACTCTCTTGTGACGCTAAGAAATCGGTATAAGAACGCCTTTTCACAGATTGACGTTCAGCTCAAGCGTCGTTACGACCTGATTCCGAACCTCGTTGAATCGGTTCGAGGCGTTCTCAAGTACGAAACGGAAACGCTCGAGGCCGTCATTCGCGCTCGCGGCGCCGCGTTTGCCGCAAATCAGAGCGCCGCTATGAATCCTGGAGATCGGAACGCTATGAACAAACTTGGAGCGGCTGAGGGCGCTCTTGGTTCCGCTCTCGGGAGACTCATTGCCGTCGCCGAGTCATATCCCGATCTCAAAGGAAATCAGAATATGCTCGCGCTTCAGGAGGAGTTGAGTTCGACGGAAAACAAGATTAGCTTTGCCCGTCAGAACTATAACGATAGCGTAACGCGTTACAATACTAAACGCGAACATTTCCCGACAGTCATTTTTGCGGCGATTTTTAACTTCGGAGAAGCGGCGCTCTTTGAGATTGAAAACGCGCTTGAACGAGAAGCGCCGAAGGTTCAATTCTAAAATACGTTGCGTCTTGGACGGAGTTTGATATGGATTTCTTTGAGCGTCAAGATAAAACGCGAGCAGCTTCCGTGCGCTTGACCGTGCTGTTTTCCATTTCCGTCTTTCTGACTTTCTTGACCGTTCACGTCTTGATTGTCTCCGTGTGCGCTTTTTTCTTACCCTCTGAATCGTCTGTTCCTGTCGTGCAAGGCGAGGCGGACTCCGGCGGTTCAGAGGTTTATGTTGATCCGCAGTCCGCTTTCATTGATCGGAACGTGTTGAATCCCGCCTTTCTTTTTATCGATTTTCTTATAGTCGGCGGACTTGTTCTCGGTTCTGCGGCGGCACGTTTTTCAAAGCTTAAATCTGCGGGAGTTGAAGGCGTCGCCGTGGCTCTAGGCGGCGTTCCTGTTTTACGCGGCGTGACTGAAGCGCGTAGCCGACGTTTGTACAACGTCGTCGAGGAAATTGCGATTGCTTCCGGAACGCCAACTCCGCGCGTTTTTATATTAGAGGGCGTGAAGAGCGTCAACGCGTGCGCGGTCGGAACGAGTCCGAGCGACGCCGCTGTTTGTGTGACGCGGGGCGCGTTGGATATTCTTACTCGGGACGAGCTTCAGGGCGTAGTCGCCCACGAATTTAGCCATATTTTGAATAACGACGTCCGGCTCAATATGCGCCTTATTGGAATGCTGTTTGGTCTTGAAGTTTTGACGATTGTCGCCATTTGGATGATGCGATCCGTTCTTGAGGAATACCGGCTTTTTTTTCTTGCTGTCGTCGGACTTATACTTTTCTGTATTGGAGCTATAGGTCTCTTTTTCGCGAATATCATTCGCGCGGCGATTTCTCGCCAACGAGAATATCTTGCTGACGCGTCCGCCGTACAATATACGCGCAATCCCCTTGGAATAGCGGGCGCTCTCAAAAAGATCGGGTGCGCTAAAGTTGGCTCCGTCATCGCTTCTTCAAGTTGCGAACAAGCGTCGCATATGTTTTTTAGCTCTGTTTTTAGACCGGGTTTCTTTCAAAAACTTTATCGAACCCATCCGCCCATTGCCAAACGTGTTAAAGTTATTGATCCAACTTTTGACGGCGTTTTTCCCGCCGACGTCGACGTTTGCGATCTTAAAACATCGTCTCTTGGCGTCGCAGTTGGAGACGTCGCTGTTTTTGCCGTTGATCCGACCGCGACCACTCCCGAGAAGCCGTCTTTATCAACTCCAGACTCTTCTACCCAAGGTCGACACAACCTTGACGCTTCAACGACAGAATTTAAAGGCCCCTCTGCCGCCTGTCCTTCGTCGCTATATGGCGATTGGGCGCGTAAAGACGAAGCTCACAGCAAGATTAGAATTGCTCCCAGTCTCCTTGAACCAGTTCCGCCCGCCGTCGATCGATTTCTTGTCGACGCTCCTAGAGCACGCGCCGTGTTTTATGCTGTTCTTTTTAGTCATGACGCGTCAGTTAGAGCACGACAATTGGCTCTTGTCAATCGTGTAGAGAATCAAGAAACGCTGAGGCTTTTGGAAGAAATAACGCCGTCGATACGATCTCTTTCCGACCCTGCGCGGTTGCTAGCCGTCCGGCTTGCGACGCCGTTGATCAAAAGTCTAACGCTTGACCAGTACAAACTATTCCGGAATATCGTCGTCGAATTTTGCGCAGCCGACGGTCGACTTGATTTTTTCGAGTATACGTTACAAATGGTTGCATTGCGGGAACTTGACTTGTTTTTTAGACTTTCTCCTCCATTGCGAACGAAGTATCATGATTTTGCTTTGCTCGAAGGGCGCTTTAAAACCGTTCTCGTCGCCCTTGCTTACGAAGGTGAAGAACAAGCGGGCGTAGCTGAAAATGCGTTTCATGACGGATGCGCAGTTCTAGGATATTCGACCGACTTTCCTAAGGCGCGGGATTACACGCTCAAGTCGTTTACGGACGCGTTGCTTGATTTGGCGTATTCTTCGCCTCAACTGAAAAAATTAATTCTTCAGGCATGTTGGCGTTGTATCCTTCACGACGGCGCCGTTACTGAACGCGAATCGGCGCTTCTGAGCGTTGTCGCCGCCGCTCTAGGGGCGCCCGCGCCAATTTGGCGGGATTGGAAGTAAAAAATTGTTTTTCAGCGAGAAGGTTTTTTTCGTCTCTGTCTTTTGGTATAATGACCGAATATGGCGTACGCGCTGGTTTTCGAGTTGTAGACGACGCGCGACGCTTCACTTTGCCAAGTTAGGAAAGAATCATGGATCGCAGAACTTTTTTGTTGTCAAGTCTTGTCGCCCCTTTCTTCTTCAAAGCTGGCGGTTCTGTAATGGCGGCTGTTACTTATAACGCCTCCGACGCGTCGATCACGATGAATTTCGCCGACGATCCAAACGCGCCCGCGACGACTTTGTGGCAGCTCCCGAGTCAGCATGGTCCGCAGATGATGGGATATGTTCTTCGAACTTCCAACGGTCAGACGATTGTTTTCGACGGCGGTTGGAAGCAGGAAGCTCCGTACTTGATCGACATTCTTCAAAAAGAATGCGGGGGCAAGGTTGACGCGTGGTTTTTGACGCATGCGCATCTCGACCACTGCGGCGCGCTTGCAGAAATCCTTACGACTTCTCCCGACGCGCTCGAGATTAAAGAACTGTACTATAATTTCCCGAAACAGGAATGGCTCGACGAACACGAAAAGGGGTCGAAGGGTGAAACCGCGATTATTTTCGACGGTCTTTCTAAATTTGAAGGCGCCAAGAAACCCGAACCCGGTCAGATTTTTGAATATGGTCCTCTTAAGATGGAATGTCTCAACGACTTCGATCTTTCGTTGACAATGAACGCGATCAATAACTCGTCGATCTGCTACCGTCTCGACGTCGCGGGGAAATCGATCCTCATCCTTGGCGATCTTGGTTACGAAGGGGGCGATCGCGTGCTTAAGGCGCAAGGCGCCAAGCTCGATTGCGACTTCTGTCAGATGGCGCATCATGGACAGCAAGGCGTTCGTCGTTCTTTCTATGAGGCGGTGAAACCGCGTTTTACGCTGTGGGCGACTCCCGATTGGTTATGGCGCAACGATTCGGGCAAGGGCGACGGTTCCGGGCCGTTCAAGACGCTGGACACGCGTAGTTGGTGCGCCGAACTTGGCGTGGAACAATACTTTGTATCTAAGGACGGACTCATAAAGTTGACGTTCTGATTTTGCTTTTGTTTCCCTTCCTTCTTAAAGGAGGCGTCGAAACGATCCGCGCCCGAGCGGTCTGACGATCGGACGCGAAGTTACGCAGGCTTCGCGTCCGTCTTTTTTGCGAGGTGAATCAAGTGGAGATAGCGACTAATTCCATCGTCAAGAACGGCAGTCGCGAGATGCGCGGCAGAACGTTGGGAGATTACGCGATTATCCGTCGGATCGGCGGCGGACTACTTCCGCGTTTTTCTCGCGAAACGGAACGCTCTCGGTCGCAAAAGTCGAGCGTTCCCCAACGTTGTGAAAATCTACGAGGTCGTTCACGTTGTCGACTTCTCCTTTTTGTATAATCAATCGTAGTCGCTTCGCGCCCGGCGTTCCTTTTAACGACGCGTCGTTTTAATCGATCAAATAAGGAAATAATCATGGATCGTAGATCTTTTTTACTTTCAGGTCTTGCCGTTCCCTTCCTCTTTAAGTCGGGCAAGACCGTTATGGCGGCCGCTACCTACAACGCCTCCGACGCGTCGATTACGATGAATTTTGCCGACGATCCGAACGCGCCCGCGATGACGTTGTGGCAGTTTCCGAACCGACAGAATCCTCAGATGATGTGTTACGTCCTCCGGACTTCAAACGGTCAGACGATCGTTTTCGACGGCGGCAGGAAGTACGACGTGCCTTATCTCGTCGATCTTTTGAAGAAAGAATGCGACGGCAAGGTTGACGCTTGGTTCCTGACACACGCGCATAACGACCACTGCGGCGCGCTTGCCGATATCCTCTTAAATTCTCCCGACGCAATCGAAATCAAGGATCTGTACTATAACTTCCCCGAGCAGGAATGGCTCGACACGTACGAAGAGAGCGATAAGGCGTTTACCGCGGTTATTTTCGACGGTCTAGCAAAGTTTAAAGGCGCCAAGAAGCCCGAGCCCGGTCAGACGTTCGAATACGGTCCGCTCAAGATGGAATGTCTCAACGACTTCGATCTTTCGCTACATATGAACGCGATCAATAACTCGTCGATTTGCTATCGTCTCGACGTCGCCGGCAAGTCGATTCTCATCCTCGGCGATCTCGGTTACGAGGGGGGCGATCGCGTTCTTGAGGCGCAGAGGGACAAACTTGACTGCGATTTCTGCCAGATGGCGCACCATGGACAGCAGGGCGTGCGTCGCTCGTTCTACGAGGCGGTTAAACCGCGTTTTACGCTGTGGCCGATCCCCGATTGGCTGTGGCGGAACGATTCGGGCAAGGGCGACGGTTCCGGACCGTTCAAGACGTGCGACACTCGCATTTGGGCCGCCGAACTTGGCGTGGAGCAATATTTTGTCGCCAAGGACGGGCTCATTAAGCTGACGTTCTGATTTTGTTTTGTTTCGTCGCCGCTCTCGGAGTCGGTCGGCGAAACGAACCGCGCCCTAACGGTCTTACAGTCGGACGCGAAGGCGTTCAGGCTTCGCGTTCGTCATTTATGAGGAGAATCAAATGGAAAGCGCGACCAATTCCAACATTAAGAACGATCGTCGCGAGTTGTGCGGCAAGACGTTGGGCGACTACACTGTTATCCGACGAATTGGCGGTGGAGCGACTTCCGACGTTTTTCTTGCGAAACAGAACTCCCTTGGGCGCAACGTCGCGCTTAAAATTCTCAAGGACGATTTGTCCCAAGACGAGACTTATGTGCGACGTTTTATTCATGAGGCCCGCGCCGCCGCGAAGCTCGAACACCCGAACGTCGTTCGAATCTATGAGGTTGGCGAACTGACTGACGATTCCGCAGTCAAGAGGCGTTGGTTTTTGACAAAGAAGGGTCGATCTCAATCGAAAATCTATCGCTTCATCGCACAGGAATACGTCGCGGGACTCAGTCTCGCGCAGTATTTGCACCGTAACGGGCCTCTTTCGATCGATCAGACTTTCGCCGCGATGGAACAGGTTGCGTGCGCGCTAAAGCGCGCCTCCGATTTCAAACTGATCCATCGCGACGTTAAGCCGGAAAATATCATTCTTGACTCGTCTGGCGTCGTTCATGTCGTCGATTTCGGTTTGGCGCGTCCAAGCGAAGCTAACGACGCGACCTGGACGGACGTTTCTCTCACTAGAACGGGGGTTGCGTTAGGCACTCCTCTGTATATGAGTCCCGAACAAGCGCGGGGTCAGAAGCTTGATTCACGAAGCGACGTTTACTCGCTGGGTGTAACGGCTTATCATATGCTTATTGGAGACGTTCCCTTTCGGGGAGAGTCGCCGTTAGCCGTCGTTCTAAAGCACCTTAACGAGAAACCGCGTCCTATTCGTGAACTACGTCCCGACACGCCTGAGGCGCTTGCTCGTCTTGTCGAACGAATGCTTGCCAAAAATCCAGACGATCGCCCTTCGTCTCCCGCTTCGCTTCTTCAGGAACTTCGTGACGCAAAAATCGAGTATCTTCGCGAGTCTCCGACTCGTGACATGCAAGAAATAACAGCCCAAGGCGACGCGAACGTTCTTGGCGATTCGACAGGCTTCTCGCTTGGGACTAACATATGTTCTCAATCTTCCTCGAATGGGAACGGTTCAGGCCAAACAGAAGGCGATTCAAGGGAGTCCGACGAAGGCGTTTTTTCTTCCTTTTTTCAAACTGACGAAGAACGCAAGAGCTTTGAACATGCGCTTAGTACGACCGCAGTTTCCATGGAATGGCGCGCCAATATTGAAGAACTCGAATCGATTCGAAACGTTCGAGAACGCTTTTGGACGCCCAGCCGTATCGCGTTGACGTCGATAACGACTGCATTTGCGTTTTTAGTGGGCGGCGGACTATTGATTCTAAGGAATACTCGTCTTAGCGCCGCTCCCCCGGAACCTCCGCTAACGATCCAACGTTTCAACACCGTTGAGGAACAGTATGTTTTTGCTCTTCAGACGGGCGCTGTCGACGCATGGAAGAGTGTGATTGAATATTTTCCGAACGACAAGTATTGGACCCGTCGGGCAGAACGCCAACTCGCTCTTGAGTATGTGGTCGAAGACGACGTCGAGTCGGCCGATAAACTCTTCAAAAGCTTAGCGGCCGATTCGTCTGACGTAGAGTTTGATCCGTTTCCTCTCGCCGGCGTCGCTTGGGTTTCTGCACGTCGAGGCGACTTTGCGGCGGCGACAGCTACAATCTCTGAATTGAGTTATTATCGAACGTCAGATCGATTGACAGAAGTTTTACTTTCAAAAACGCGTGATATTATCCGGAATAGGAACGACTCGAACGTCCAATATTCCGAGCCGCGTCGCGTCGGAGAACCGCGCGACGCCTCTTCGAACGGAAATAATCGCGGAGGCGGAAACACGCAAGGGAACTCGACGAACGCTCGTAGGAATACAGGAGTCCGTCCTCCTTCGGATTCGCGTGGAGGGAGGGACGAAAGGACCTCGCCTCAGTTTCCAGGAATGGGATTCCCTGGCGCCCCGTTGGGCGAACGTCCCAACAATGGACCGAGGATTGGGAGTCAATCTCAAAATAACGCGTTTCAGATTGGACCACCCCCAGGCACATGGGGCGGGGGTAACGTTCCGTCCAGTACTGAAACAAAATCGGAATCAGAGAATAACGCGTTTCCGATGGGACCGCCCCCGGGCGCATGGGGCGGGAGTAACGTTCCGTCCAGCGCTGAAACAAAGTCGGAACCTAAAAACTGACCGACGACGTGTTTGACCCGAGTTTAAGCGCATTGCGTTTAGTATGACTTGGTCCGGTTCTTCTTTGTTGAAATCTTCGAAGGAAATACAATCTGTCGGATGCAGATTGTCACCTGTGGTCCCGAATGAGTTTTTGCATTCTACGCCGTTTAGAAAGGCGCGGCCGACTCAATGACTGACGAAATAGAAACAATCCTTTTTACCGACGGCGCTTGTAGCGGCAATCCCGGTCCCGGCGGCTGGGCGTTTATCCTCCGTCACGTTCCATCCGGCAAGAGAATGGAGGCCTCCGGGGGCGAAGCGGAAACGACGAATAATCGCATGGAACTCCGCGCTGTCGTCGAGGGCCTTTCGGCTCTCAAGAGACCGACTTCGATCAAAATCGTCAGCGATAGTTCGTACGTTCTCAACGGACTGTCGAAATGGATGAAATCTTGGAAGGCGAACGGGTGGCGGCGACGTGAAAAAGGTCGTCTCGCGGAGGTCAAGAACCTAGATCTTTGGCAAAAGCTCGACGAGCTTATCTCGCTTCACGACGTCGATTTTGAGTGGATAAAAGGGCACGCGGGTCATCCGGAAAACGAGCGTTGCGACGAGCTTGCCGTCGCCGAATGGCGTAAATTCAAACGATAATTCGCCCGTCAGTTTAATGATTAGTAGTTCCCGGCGCGACGACGTCGGTTTAAAAGAGATACGAAGAGATGAAGGATTTTTTGGACGTTGCCATTAACGCCGCCGTCGAGGCGGGAGCGATCCTTAAAGAGAAACTTGGAAAGGTCGGACAGTATGAAAAGGGTCCCGCCGACCTTGTGACCGAAGCCGACGTTATGGCTCAGCGCAAGATCGAAAAGATCGTTCTTTCCGAGTTTCCCGACCACTGTTTTCTAGGCGAAGAGTCTCAAGGCAATACCCCGTCGTTTGGCGATGCGTTCGAATCTATGGTTCCCGAAGCTCAAATGCTTAAAGAGAGTCAATGCGGGAGTTTGGCGCCGGAGAGTCAGCCATATACTTGGATTGTCGATCCGCTTGACGGCACGACGAACTTCGTGCACGGGGTTCGTTTTTTCTGCGTGTCTATCGCGTTGGCTCGAGGCGCCGATATCCTCTGCGGCGCGATCTTCAATCCGAACGACGGCGAGTTGTTTACCGCGAGAAAGGGCGAGGGCGCTTTTCTTAACGGATCAAGAATCAAAACCAGCACGGCGACACGCGCGAAAGACGCTCTAATGTCGGTTTCCTTCGCGACGCGGACCAGAGAAGATTCGCCCGACTACCTTGTTTTTAAACGCTGCGTGACCGTGTGCCAGTCGATGCGTCGAACCGGTTCCACGGCGCTCAATCTCGCGTATGTCGCGTGTGGTCGTTTCGACGCGATGAGTTGTCAGTGTGCGCATCCTTGGGACGTCGCCGCCGGCGTTCGAATTCTTCTCGAGGCGGGGGGCGTCGCGACTCACGTCGACGGCTCGCCTTTTGACCTTGCGTTTAAACCTCTTTTAGCGACCGCTAATCAAGAATTGCACGACGAGTTTCTCCGGCTAGTCAACGGTTAAGCCGTATTCTTTATTCTTTTTAAAACAATTGTTAGAAAAAAGGGCGCCTCGCGGCGCCCTTTCGTCGTTTGCGTTAGAACGAGGCTTTCTCGCGTCGTTCTTTGTTTCACCACATCTTAAACTGCGGAATATCGAGAAGTTCGCCGTCGCGAAGCGCCGATTGGTGCGCGACGATTCCCGCGACAGTCGTATTGAGCGCGAGCGCGACGTTGACGAGCGGGTGACGTCCTTTTAACACAGACTCTACGAAGTTCGAGCCAAGATAGCCGTGCGAGCCGCCGTGACCGCCAGCGTCGACTCCCGGCGGGAGCTGCGGCTTGCGAATCTCGCCGAGTTCGGCGACCTTCTTCTGGACTTCTTCGTTAATGGCGGAGTATCCGCCGTTGAGCGCGCCGACTTCGCCGCGCATGCGCCCCGTCTCTCCGCCCCAGCCCGCGGAGTCCCAACTCACCGCCATTCTTGCAGATCCACCTTCGGAGGTGGTGAAGAGCGCGACTTCTGTGCCGAACGGGTTGTCGTAAGCATTGGCGCCTTTCTGATATTCTTCGAGCTTGCTGACGTGTCCAACGCACGAAACCTTCGTGAAGGAACCGCCGGTCACGCAGGTATAGTACGCGTTTGAATGCGTCGGATACCACTGCGGAGGAAGTCCGATGCGCCAGTCTTTATATCCCTCAAGGTTACCGGCTCCGTAGTGATAATATTCCCCTTCGGTGTAGATCATCTGTCCGAAACCACCCGCCTGATAGATGCGACGCGCTTGGAAAACATCGTCGTGGAACGAGCTCGTTTCGAACATGCCGTAGAACAGCCCGGTTTCTTTGACCGTTTCATAAAGTCGGAACGCGTCGTCGACATTCCCCCAAACGGCGGGAACAGCCGAGGCGACGTGTTTACCGGCTTTGAGCGCTTTGCAGACGTGATCGACGTGTGAAGGCGCGTCGGTCGCGACGAAAATCGCTTCGATCGAGTCGTCTTTGATCATTTCTTCGAGGGAAGGGTAAGTTTTTTCGCAACGGCACGCTTGGGCGAGTCCGGCGCAACGATCCGGGAAGAGATCGCTGACCGCGACGACTTCGACGTTCGGATGATCTTGAAAACCGAACTGCGCGCCGAAATGACAGAGTCCGAAACCGGCGATTCCGACGCGGAGTTTTCTGTCGGTAAACTTCTCCCAAGGAGCGTTCGGGTCGATGTTTGTCTCTGTATCGTCAAAGCCCTGGATTTGGGGTTTTGACTGAACGTCGTCGCCTAAAGTTGCAAAAGGAGCGGTCAAAGAAGCGAACGCCGCGCCAGCGACGGCGCCGCGCGTTAGAAAAGAACGACGGGAAATGGCGTTTGGGTTCATGCGCTCATGTCTCTCTATAGGACGTCCTAGATCGAATTGCCGTTTTCGCCCGGCTACGGAAAAGAAGGGGACGCCGCCGACTCGCGCGCCAGGCTTAATCGATTATATCGCCCTTTGAGCGTTCTTTCAAGCTTTTCGATTCCGCGCCGCTTTTCCGCCGGTTGGCAAGGAGTACAATGACGCTTAATCCGTCGTTTCCCTATTTTTCAACGAAAGGTCTAACTATGGAAGCGCGTTGTGAATTTGCAAAACGTCTTGCCCGAGAGATGGGCGCGTTGACCCTTAAGTATTTCGACGCCGGCGTTCGCGTCGAAAATAAACAGGACGGCACTCCCGTAACAATAGCGGATAGAGGCGCGGAAGAACTCGGTCGTAAATTGATCGCCGAGGCCTTTCCGAACGACGCCGTCCTTGGCGAAGAATTTGAAGATAAGACGGGGACGTCAGGGTGGCAGTGGATTCTCGATCCGATTGACGGAACGAAATCCTTCATTCACGGCGTTCCGTTCTATTCGAATCTTATCGGCGTTTGTAAATCTTCTCCAGAGGGAAAGCTCGAACCCATGATTGGAGTCGTTTGGCTTCCTGCGTTAGCTCGTGGCGTTTGGGCTGGCGACGGAATGGGAGCATGGGAGATTTTTGCCGACGAGACGAAAACGCGACCTGCGCGCGTTTCAGACGTCGACCGCCTCGACAAGGCACTTTTTCTTACAACTGATTGCTATGACTTTGATCTCGTCGGTCGTGAAGGCGCTTACGACGAACTAGAAGTTAAGTGTCGTCTAACGCGTACATGGGGCGACGCGTATGGGTATTACCTTGTCGCCACGGGACGCGCTGAAATTATGATAGATCCTTTTTTCGAAGTCTGGGACGCGGCGCCGATGGCGACAATACTCCATGAGGCCGGGGGGTATTTTGGCTCCTGGAACGGCGAAGAAACGATCGAAGGACGCGAAGGAGTAGGAACGAACGGGGCGCTCAAAGAATCGGTTGTCGAAATTCTCAAAAGGTATCCAAAAACAAAGATTCCACGTCGCTAAAATTTCCAAAAAAAGGGTTCAATCCCTTGAAAACGGAAAGTCGTGTCGGTACAATCCTTCTGGTTGGCGTCTAACGACGTTTTGGCGTGAAAAGCATTATTGACGAATTAGGAGAGCGAGCTATGAGCGTCGCCGGCACACGACGTGTTTTTTTGAAATCTAAGACGATTGCTGGCACGGTGTTTACGGGGCTGGCGTTATCTCCGGTACACGCGGGCGAGCGTGGCGAGCTTAAGGTCGGTCTTGTCGGTTGTGGCGGTCGGGGGCGCGGGGCGGCGGTCAATACTCTCACAGCAGACGGCGCTACAAAGCTTTACGCTGTAGCAGACGCTTTTCTTCCGAAGGCGCAAGGGGCTGTTGAAGGACTTAAAACGCAATTTGAAGATCGAGTTGACGTTGAAGGACGCGTTTTCTCTGGACTTGACGCGTACAAAAACGTCGTCGACTGTTGCGACGTCGTTCTACTCTGCGAGGCCCCTGGTTTCCGTTATCGCTCGCTTCGCTACGCTGTTGAACAGGGCAAACATGTGTTCTGCGAAAAACCCGTCGGCGTCGACGCTCCCGCGATTCGTTCTGTAATCGAGTCGGCTAATGTGGCCAAAGAGAAGGGGTTGACTCTTGTTTCAGGTCTTTGTTGGCGTTACGACCTTAACGTTAAAGACATTATGAAACGCGTCCTTGACGGCGTTATTGGCGACTTGACTTCTGCGCGTCTGACCTATATGGGCGGCAAGCCGAGCGCGCGCCCTCGCGCCCCGGAAGATACAGAGCTTATGGCGCAGGTTCGCAACTGGTATAATTACACGTGGCTTTCTGGCGATTTCAACGTGGAACAGCATGTTCACACGCTTGACAAAGGACTTTGGGCGATGGGCGACGTTCCGCCCGTAGCTTGCTATGGTCTCGGCGGACGTATGCAACGCGTTGAACAGCCCGGATACGGCGATATTTACGACTCGATGGCGGCTGTTTACGAGTATTCAAACGGCATGACGCTTTATTCTTACTGCCGTCAACAGAGCGATTGCTGGAGCGAGAACAACGCTCGTTTTGCGGGTACGAAGGGATACGTTTCGTCCGTCTTGGGCCGTGGCGTCATTACAGATCTCGACGGAAAAGTGATCTATGAGCGTCAGAACGTTCCCTCCGACATGTACTTGATCGAGCATCAAGAGCTTTACAAGTCAATTCGTGGCGAGATCGATACGATCAATAACGGCGACTATATGGCGAAAGCGACCATGATGGGAATTCTCGGACGCGAAGCATGTTATTCCGGCGCCAGAATGACTTGGGACGAAGCTTTTAATTCTGATAAATCTTACGCCCCGAGCGACTATACCGAGAATGGCGTTCCTGTGAACGTCCCCGACGAACAAGGACGACTTAAGGTTCAAGTTCCCGGTCTCGGATCGGTTTATCATACCGTTTCACGATAGCATACTTTTTTTGCAAGACTTGTTTGAGCCTTGTTTTCCCACTTCGCGTTCCGACGATCGTATGGAACGCGCGGACGTTTCAGCGCGTCATGCGCCGACGTTTTTGCAACTGTTTGAGATATTTGGAGAATTATCATGAGTATTTCCCGACGTAATTTCCTGAAGACGAGCGCGGCGGGCGTCGCTGCTCTTTCTGTCGCAGTTCCGCGCGTTCATGCGGGCGAATCTGATTTGATTAAGGTCGGTCTTATCGGTTGCGGCGGTCGTGGTCGTGGAGCCGCCGCCAATACGCTCAACGCTGATCCTAATACGAAAATTGTCGCAGTCGCCGACGCGTTTATGCCGAACGCGCAAGGCGCCGTGGAAGGACTAAAGACGGCGTTTGAGGATCGTATCGACGTTGAAGATCGCGTTTTCGTCGGTCTTGACGCGTACAAGTCTGTCGTCGAGGCTTCTGATCTTGTTCTTCTTTGCGAATCGCCGGGTTTCCGTTATCGTTCTCTCGCCTATGCGGTCGAGCAGGGTAAACACGTTTTCTGCGAGAAACCGGTTGCGACTGACATGCTCGGGATCAAGTCCGTTATGGAATCTTCGAAGATTGCCAAGGAAAAGGGACTCACGCTTGTTTCCGGTCTTTGCTGGCGATATGATCTGAACGTCAAGGATATTATGCAGCGCGTTTGCGACGGCGCGATTGGTGATATTACGTCCGCTCGCCTGACCTACCTGACCAGCAAACTCTGGACGCGTCCGCGCCAAGAGGGCGACACGGAGATGATGGCGCAGGTTCGCAACTGGTACAACTACGCGTGGCTTTCCGGCGATTTCAATATCGAACAGCACGTTCATACCCTCGACAAGGGCCTCTGGGCGATGGGCGACGTTCCTCCCGCCACGTGCTACGGTCTCGGCGCTCGTATGCAACGCACCGAGCAGCCGGAATATGGCGACATCTACGACTCGATGGCGTCCGTCTTCGAATATCCGAACGGCACGACTTTTTACTCGTATTGCCGTCAGCAAGACGGTTGCTGGGGCGAGAATCAGGCTTACTTTGCCGGTACGAAGGGATTTGCGCGAATTCTTGGTCGCGGTCGTATTACCGATCTCGACGGCAAAGTCGTATACGAGCAACAGCCCGTCAGTTCCGATATGTACACGCTCGAACATATCGAACTTTACAAGTCGATTCGCGGCAAGATCGACACGATCAACAACGGCGACTATATGGCGAAGGCGACGATGATGGGAATCATGTCGCGCGAAGCGTGCTACACGGGCAAGAAGATCACATGGGACGATCTTCTCAAGTCCGATATGTCTTATCGTCCGAGCTCTTACGACTGGGACGGAACTCCGTGGAATACGCCCGACGAGCAGGGACGTTTCAAGATCAGCGTCCCAGGCGTCGGTCGCGTTTATCACACGGTTACGCGCTGATAGCGTAGATTCTTTAACGAACGACACCTTTTCGGCGTCGGTTTGACGGTTTTTTAATAAGCCCGCTTTTGTCCGGCGTCTGCGTCGCAACACGGCGCGGTCGTCCACAGAGGCGGGTTTTTACGTCGCAAATTCGTCGGTTTTGCGACGCG
>Ga0256407_10008463_pt1 | contig 15083 bp, 9 predicted proteins | sample RumenRJG_04DNA_FD_193489 | JGI IMG/M metagenome (GOLD analysis project Ga0256407, IMG submission 193489) | Bovine rumen microbial communities from Lethbridge, Alberta, Canada - RJG_04 | ecosystem: Host-associated > Mammals > Digestive system > Stomach > Rumen | place: Canada: Alberta | collected... | reverse complement strand
GTGGATTCATTGAATATCCTACATTAGGATAAATATTTTGTTGTGGATTCATTGAATAACCTTCATTAGGATAAATATTTTGTTGAGGATTCATTGAATATCCTTCATTTGGATATTCTTGATTTGTATTTAATCCATAGTTATTTTTATTATTATAATAAGGTGATTGTTGTGATTTTTGGAAACTTACTTCATATTGTCCTGTATTTTGACCAGATGATGAATAACCCATTTGATTATCATTTATTTGGAGATTTTGTTTATATGGGAGATTATATTGTTGATTTGGATTTATATATTGGTTATTTATATTTTGATTTTGTTGAATCAAATCTTTAATTTGATTATTTTGATTTAAAGGATTAATTTGATTTTGTTGATTTTGATTATTAATATTAGTATTAATATTTTGGTTTAATTCATTTTGATTATAAATTTTATTATTAATATCTTGATTTTGTTGATTTTGATTATTATCATTTGGATTATTATTATAATTTAATTCATTTTGGTTATTCTTGTTTGGAGTTTCATTTATTTTTATATTTTCTTTATTGATTACATTATTTTGAGATAATGTATTAATTTCAATATTATTTGGATTAAATACAGGGAAGTTATTCTTATTTTTTGAATTTTGAATATTATTAATATCATAATTTTGATTTAAATTATTTTGTACTGTATTAATATCAGGAAAATTTGAATCACAATTTTGATTTAAATTATTTTGTACTGTATTAATATCAGGAAAATTTGATTCATAATTTTGATTTAAATTATTTTGTACTGTATTAATATCAGGAAAATTTGATTCATAATTTTGATTTAAATTATTTTGTACTGTATTAATATCAGGAAAATTTGATTCATAATTTTGATTTAAATTATTTTGTAATAAATCATCAGGATTATTTGTATAAACTTTATCTCTCATTGAATTTAAAGAATTAATATTAGAAGATGATGATACATTACTATTAATATTTTGAATAGGTTGAACATTATTTATTTGTAATTGATTTAATCTCTCATCATTATTAACTCTATTATTTTGATTAGTAAAAGGAACATTACTTTGATTATTAAAAGAAACATTATTGCTATTTTGACTTGTATAAGGAACATCATTTTGACTAGTATAAGGAACATTACTTTGACTAGTATAAGGAACATTACTTTGACTAGTATAAGATACATTAGAATTCAAATTTTGTGAATTAACCATATTTGAATTAAAAGGAACATTATCAGAATCAGAATCTGATTCAGAATCAGTAAGAGCTCTATTATTAACTGTAATAGTATGAGTCTGTCCTAAACTATTAGAAATAACAGTTTGACTATTAAAAGGTTGATTAACAATAGTATTAGAATGTAGAGGTTGTGCAATTACAGGTTGGGTAACTTGAGGCTGTGCTATTACAGGTTGAGAAACTAGTACAGTTGATGGTATAATAACTCTTGAAGGAGGAGAATAATGTCTTATTGATCTTGAATAATATGTTGGTCGATTTCTATATGTTGTTCTTGATGGAGCTATTGCATCTACTATCATTCCTAAAATACCTTTTCCATGTCTTTTATTGTGATAATGACGTCTCATTTTTTTTAATTTTGATTTATTTTTTTATTAAATAATTATTATATTTTCATTTAATTAATTTTCTCCAAATAGTGAATAATTAATATAATTTATTTTTTTGTAGTTATTATTCAACAATAATAAAAAAAATTTATTTTTTATTCAAAAATTTTATAAACTAACCAAAAATAATATTTAATTATTTATTTTAATTCTGGATTAATTTTAAAATTTATTATTATATTATTCCCAATTCCTCTAAAATTATAAAAATAAAATCAAAGATTTTTATTTAAAATTAATAAATATTTTTTTATTAAAAATAGAAATCAAAATAAATTAATTATTTATTTATTGATTATCATAAATAAATAAAATTTAAAGAAAAAACAAAAAAAATTAAAAAAAGAAGATATATTATTTATAGTAGCTTTAAAAGAAGAAACAGGAAATTTATTTAAAGATTTAGATTTAATATATTGTGGAGTAGGAAAAGTAAATGCAACATATTATTTAACATCAGAATTAACAAAAAGAAAATTACAAAATAAACTCCCAAAATACATAATAAATTTTGGTAGTTGTGGAAGTAAAAAATTTAAAAAAGGAGAATTAATTGCTTCAAATAAATTTATTCAAAGAGATATGGATGCTACAATTTTTAATTATAAATTAGGAGAAACTCCTTCAGAAAAAAATATTCCAAAAATAATTGAACATAAAAAAATAATAAATGATTTAAAATATGGAATTTGTGGAAGTGGAGATAATTTTGCTACAAAAGAATCTGAAATTAAAGAAATTGATTTATTTGATATGGAAGCATATGCACTTGCGAAAGTTTGTTATTTCGAAAATATTGATTTTATTTCTATTAAATATGTTACTGATGGTTTAAATGAAGAAGGTGGAAAAGATTGGGATAAAAAAATAATTGATGCTCCTAATTCTTTTAAAAATTATATTTATGGTAATTTGTTAAAAAATGATGATGATAAAAAAATTAGTAAAGGTAAAAATAAAAGAAGAGAAAAAATGAAACAAAAGAGAAATTCAAAGAAAAAAATAACAAAAAAATAATTAATGAATAAAAAAAATAAATTTAAATAAAATGTTATTTTTAAATATAATTAATTTAATAACATCAAATAATATTAATAAAAATTTAAAAAAATAACACACGTTTATTTTTTTCAAAATCAAAAAAAATTCAAAATATAAAATTCCATAAAATTTTTATTTAATATAATGGGAAATTTGCTTTGTGATTGTGTACAAAGAGAAGAAGAAAAAGAAAATCAAAAAGAAGAAGAATTAAATTCGAATATAAGTACTTCAGAAGTCTCAGAAAGTCCAATATCAGAAATAGAAAATCATAGATTAATATCAACTGAATCAATAAAAATAGATAAAAAACTTTTAATTGGAAAAGCTGAAGGTGACATAAGAGAAAAATATAATATAGGAAAAAAATTAGGAGAAGGTTCATATGGAGAAGTATATCTTTCAATTGATAAAAAAACTAATAAAAAAGTAGCAATTAAAGTTCTTCCTAAACATAAATCACATATTGATGAATTTAATTCAGAAATTATAAATGAAATTGATATTTTAAAAAATTTAGAACATCAAAATATTGTTAAAATATATGAATTTTATGAAGGAAAAAAAAACTTTTATATTGTAACTGAATATTGTAATGAAGGCAATTTAAAAAAAACAATTGATAAAAAAGAATTTATTACTGAAATTGAAGCAGCTGCAATTATGTTTCAATTATTTAGTGCAATAGCATATTGTAATCAAAATAAAATTATGCATAGGGATTTAAAAGCAGAAAATATTATGTTAAATGATAAAACTTTATATGGTCTTCCATATGTGAAAATAATTGATTTTGGTACTGCAAAAATATATGAAAATGAATTTGAAAATATTGTAATTGGAACTTTATATTATATGGCACCTGAAGTTCTTAATAAAAAATATACTAATAAATGTGATATGTGGTCTTTAGGTGTTATTTTATATTATTTATTTACAAAGAGATTACCTTTTAAAGCAAAAAATAAACCTCAATTATCTTATTATATTCAGAATTGTAAATATAATATTAATTTAGGTCCTTTGAAACATGCTTCTGATGAATTAAAAGATTTAATTAAGAGATTATTTGTTGTTAATATTGATGATAGACTTTCTGTTAATGATGCTTTAAATCATATTTGGTTTAAGAAATTACAAATAAAGGAAAAATTATCTGAATTATCAACTGAACAAATAAATGAATGTTTAATCAATATTAAAAAATATAAACCAGAAAAAGTTCTTCAACAAGCATCAATTGCTTTTTTAATTCATAATTTTTCTCATTATGAAGGAATAAAAATTGCAAATTCTTTATATTTAAAAATTGATCATAATAATAATGGAGTTATTGAAAAAAATGAATTTATAAAAGAATTAACAAATTTATTTAAAGAACAAAATGAAGAAATTAAAGAAGAATATATTTTAGAATTATTTGATATTATTGATGCTGATAAATCAGGTTATATTGAACATGAAGAATTTATAAGAGCTGCTGCTAATAAAAATAATTTATTAAAAGAATCTATTTTAAAAAATTGTTTTGAATATTTTGATAAGGATAAAAATGGAGAAATCACTGTTGATGAGATTAAAACAACTTTTAAAGATTATAAAGAAAAATTAACTGATGAAGAATTTATTTCAGTTATAAAGGAATGTGATTTAAATCAAAATGGTGTTATTGATTATGATGAATTTAAAACAGTAATGGCAACAATTTTAATTTAATTTAAATTGTAAAATATCCTAATTTCTAATTATATTTAATGTATTAAATAATGTAATATTATTTAAAAGTAATTTTTAATAAAATATGTTAAAAAATGGAGATATGATTCCAAAACTTCATATTGAAATTTTACATTTAAATTCAAATTATTTTGATGAAAATCCTTTATCAACTGAGAATAATAAAGATAAATCATTAAAAGTAGTTAGAAATGTAGATAATAATAATAATAAAAGTAAAAAATCTTTTATTTCAAATGTATCAAGTATTAATACTAATGATTTAATGCTTACGGAAAATCTTGAATCTACTAAAAGAATTAATTTATCATCTATAAAATCAAAAAGAAAAGTTCATTGGATTGATAGAAAATATCATCATCATCATAATAAAATTCCTCTAATGGAAATTATAGAAATTCAATCTTTTAAACAATATAATTTTGAAAATTCATATAAAGGAAATTTAGATGAAGTTATGAGTGACAAAAAAAAATGTTGTTATTCAAAATGTAATATTATTTAATTTTAAATATTATTTCCTTAATTAATTATTTATTTATTTATTTGTATTATTTAAAATGCAAAATAGTTTTTGAATAAGTAAATATTTATTCTATAAATCTTCATCTTTATTTGGTTTTTCTTTTTCAATAATTTCATCAAGAAATTTCATAATATCTTTTTCTTCTTTATTACCAGTTATTTCAAAAGTTTTTTTATTATTTTTATTATTAGTTAAATAAATCCTAAAAGTAGGATAAATATTTGGAATTTCATCAGGTGGAACTTCATTTGAATACATATTAATTTTTCCAAATTTTAAATTATATTTTTGTTTTTTAGATTTATATTTTTGATTAACTTCATCAAACATTTTTAATAATCCATCAGTTTGATCAAAATAAGGAAGGTAAAAAAAAACAAAATAATTAAAATCACTTTTTAAAACTTCATTTTCAAAATTTTTCCCAACTAATTGAACAACATTATTTTTTTTAACTTCAACAATTTCATCACTTTTTAAAATAAATTTTAAATTCCCTTTTTCAAAATCATCAACAAATTTTAATAAATTTTTTTCATTAATTTCTTTAGTAAATCTATAAAAAGTTCTATTATTTTTTCTAGGATCATATATTCTTACACATGGAGTTTCATTTTCTTTAACATTTGATAAAGATTTTCTATTTTGAGCTTTAAAAGCATAATAATCAGAAATATAAACTCTTATTCTACCATATAATTTTTTTGATAATTCATAAAATACATTTTCATATTTTGAATTATATTTTTTTGAATCTACAAATAAAATTAAAGCAGGTTCTCTATCTTCAAATAATAATTTAGCAGTTCTTTTATTAAAAATTAATAATTTATTAAATGAATATTTTTTCATAAATTTAAGAATATTTTCTTTTGTTAATTTACCATTTAATTCATTTTTTTCTTTTCCTTTATCTTTATAAATAATAATACTTTCTTTTTTCATTCCATAATAAGAATAAATATTTTCATTAGTACAATATGCATAAGAAACATCATCACTTTCTTCTGAAAATTCATTAAAATAATTAATAATTGTATTAGAATCACCAAAATACATAACAGCAATATCATGATTATCTCTAAAAGTAGAAATATCATAATGAGAAGTTAAATTTCTAATTGAAGAATCTATTTTTTTTTTCATCCATTTAATTATACTTTCTTCATCTCTTTCTCCATCATAATCATATGGTTTTCCTTTTTGGAAAAATTTAATTGTTGGAAATGATGATATGTTATATACTTTTTTTATTTCTTTACTTGATGACATTTCAATTTTTGCTAAGTTAATTCTTGGTTTTTCATCATATAGTTTTTGAGATGTTTTAACATATGTTGGAAGAAATTTTTTACAATGACCACACCATGTTGCATAAAATAATACTAAAATATTTTCAAATTTATTAATTGTTTTATTAAAATTATCATCATTTAATATAATAACTGTTTCTTCTCTTTGAAATAACTTTTTCCTTCCACTAACTAAGTAGAATAATGATAGAATAAAATATTTAAAAAAATTCATTGTTTTTAATTCTTTTAAAATAATAAAATTTAAATTTACTATAATTAATAAAAAATAATAATATAATTTAAAATATAATTATTATTGATTATAGATTTATTTTTTAATTTTATAAAACAATTCTAAATAATTTCTCAAATAAAAATCCTCTTTAAAAATAATTTTATTCAGGATGATATAACAAAAGAAAATTATATAGATATTTAAAAAGTAATGAACATAATAGCAAATTTCAAATTAGGAATCCCTTTCATAAAAATACCAAAATATAAAATAAAGAAAATTTAATTGAGTAATTTCATCATATCGAGTAATAAATTCAAAAAATATTATTTTATTCAATCAAGATAATTCATTCATTTTTAATTCAAATTATCATTTACCAATATATTATGGTATTCGTGATGTTAACAATTATAGAAAATCAAAATATATATTTAATATTGATGATTCTAATTTAATAAATAATTTTAGAATTTTTCATATCTCCAATAAATTTATTATATTTCATTTTAATTATATAATTTTCAAATTAATAATTATATAATAGAAAAATTTATTTACAATTTTAGTTTTAAGAAATAATACTTTAATAATATTTATAAAAAATCTAAATCAAAATTGATATATTAATAAATAATAAATGAAGTATTAAATTACTTGAAAAAAATTAAGAATAAATATTTGATGTAAATTTAATTTTTATTTAAATTTTAAAATGAAATTTTTTATTAACTAAAATCTTGTATTTATTTTTACATTACTTTTATTATAATTTGAGTATTATAATTTGATATAAAAAATAATTTTATTAAAAAATATAAATAAAAGCATTAACATTTATAATTAAAAATATTGAAAATTATATTTTTTATGAAATATAAAACAAATAACCGATAATAATAATAAAACAATTAAAAAAATGTTTCTATCTAAATTTGATATTATTTCTCCTGATATATGTTTATTTTACAAAGGAAAAGAAAAACATTCATCAATAGCATCAGGAATTCTTTCAATTCTGCTTCTTATTGTAATAATAGCATTAATAATATACTTATCAATAGATTGTATTGGAAAATTAAATCCAACATCCTTTTATTATACAAGATATATTGAAGATGTTCCAGAATATCCTTTAAATTCAGAAGCATTATTACATTATATTTCAATTTATGATAGTAGTAATCAACATATTGAAATTGATCAAAAAGCAATAAATGTTATTGGAGTAAATATTAATGATGGAATTTTTACTGATGATAATGATATATCTAAATATTCTTTTTGGATTTATGAAACTTGCATTGAATCTGATTTAGGAGATAAAAAAGAACAATATCAAGATGATGATTTAGATAATTTTTATAAATCTGTTTGTATTTCTAAATATTATGATTTAAAAACAAATACTTTTATTGATAAAACTGATGAAAATTTTATTTATCCTACATTAGTTCATGGTGCTTCAAAAAGTGATAATTTTGAATATGGTATTTATATTCAAAAATGTCAAAATCATACAACAATAAATAATAATAAATGTTATTCATCAATTGAAATAAATTCTTTTATAAATAATGTAATAGGTTATCAAATTTATTTTATTGATCATAGTATAAATGTTGATGATTATAAAAATCCAATAATATCATCAATTCATAAAATAACAAGTGAAATAAATGAAAATTCATATGTATTAAATCATTTAAATTTTCATCCAGTTTTATTAAAAACAAAAGATGGTTTAATTTTTGATAATTTAAAAGAAATGACTTCATATAATTTTGATGTAAATGAAAAAATAACGCATATAAATGTAGTAAATGGAATTTTGGGTACTTTTAATTTTTGGTTTCAAAATTCAATTGATACTTATGATAGAACTTATAAAAAAATACAAGATATTGCAGGAGGGGTTGATGGTATTGTTGAAATGGTTATGTTTATTGCTAGAATTATTAATCAATTTTTTTTTCATGATTTTCAAGTATTAAATGATTTTAATTATGAATTTGAAGATATAAATAAAAAAAATAAAAAAAGTTTTTTTGTTGTAAATCCAAAAAAAAAAAAAATTAATAGAATTACACCTAATCAAGCTTTATCTGTTATGAATATTAATGAAACTAAAACTATTACTAAAAGAAATGGTTTTTTTACTAATTCTATTATTAATAGTGATGAATCAAATTATACTCATGATAAATTTAAGAAAGAAAAAAATAATTTAACTTGGAAAAAATATATTTTATCGAGGATGAAATTAAAAAAAAATAAATTTGTAGAATTTTTATTTAATAAAAGAGAATTATATATCAGTGAAGAGAAATTATTAGAAATTTCACTTCTTCAAGAAAGAATACATGAACAATTAAAAAAAGAAAATAGCAATTCATCTAAATTTGAAACAAAAGAAATAGAAGATAATAATAGTAATATATTAAATTCATTTGTACCTAGTCCTTTAACATTAAATAAATAATAAAATATTTATTATAGAATGATTTTATTATATAAATTATTTATATAGATTTTTTTTAAATTAAAATGAAAGGTGTATTTTGTTGATTAATTAATTAATTTTTCACCTTGATTATCATATGTTATATATTCATAATCATCATCTAACTCATTAGCTCTAATCTTTCTTTTTGCTTTAACAATAAAAAATTTTATATATATTAGTACACTTATTAGAGTGATAAATAATATGAAAATTAGAATCCATGAAAAAGGAATTTTTATTTTATTTTTATCATTTGGATACACTCCAAAAATTTTTTTATCTCTATCAAGTAAAATATGATATTTTTGTAAAAATAATTTTCCAAATGACCAAGAATCAGAATAATCAGGAAATATAATTAAGAAAAATATTTTATTTTCAAATTTATAAAATAATTCATTTCCATTAAATGAAAAAGTATAATTTATCTCTCTATTATAAAAAGTTAAATTAGGAAAACTTGAAATATCAATATCATCATCACAAACATAATAATAATAAAACATTTTTAATTCAATTTGAACACATTTTTTATTATTAAGATATTTATTAAAATAAATATCATTAATATTTTTTTTGTAACTATTAGTTGATTCAATAAATCCAAACTCATAATATATATAAGATAAACTATTATTTTCAATCTTAATTCCATTTACAGAAACATCTAAATCTATACTCCATTGTAAAGAATCTCCATTATGACCAAGTTTCCCAGTATTAATTTCTTCATCATTTAGATTTTTATCTTTTCCAATTATAAATTCACCTTCATTATTATTTTTATATTTTAATGAAAATGAATAATCATAAATTAATTTTTTTTCCTTTAATAATGATATCATATTATATGTTTCTGCTAAATGTTTTTCATTAGGGGTTAATTGTAAACCAAAAACTCCATTTAAATATTTTGAACTTTCTCTTAAATCTTTTGCAATTATTATTGTTAAATTATCACATTTTTTATTATTTCCAAAATTAAAAGTATCTGTTGCTAAAAATGCTTCTGTAAAATCATATTTATAAAATTTAATTGTTATATCTTCTAAATATTTAAATGTAGTTGATTTTGAATAATCATATTTTTTTATTGATTCTTTAAAATTTTTTCCTGTTATAAATGAAGAAAATGTCTTTGTTTTAAGATACATTGGGATTTTTTGTTCTGGTGTTCCAATTTTTATTTCAATATATATTTTATTAGTGAATAAGTTTTCCATTAGATTTTCTTTTGTTAGAGTTTTATTGAGGGACGTTTTGAAATTAAGAATTATGTTTGATGATATTAATTTAATTTGAGAAATTATAATTATTATGAAAAAATTTGTTTTTGTAAAAACTTTCATTTTTAAATCGTTATATAATTATAATGTAAAATTATATTTTTGTAAATATAATTATTATTTTTGTGTTTTAATAAAAATCTTAAAAACATAAATATATTTCATAAAGAAATTTAATATTTTTTTTTAATTTAAAATATAAGGTAATTATTGATTAAATATATTAAGATAAAATAAATCAATTATAATTATTAATCTAGAAATAGAATATAAACGCTAATATAAACTTAAAAATAAATAAATCAATTTAATTTCATATTTAATTGAATATTTTAGTAATATATTTTATAAAATGTTATTTTAGTTTATAATTAAAAATTCTATAAACATAATAAATTACTTTCTATTAACTAAATAATAAATATATATTATCATTACATAATAAACACATAAAATTTGTTTCTCCTTTTATTTTTTTTAATTAAATATCAAATAATTAAAATTATTTTAAATATATAAATATATATAATATAACTAAATAAATCAACATATATGTCGAATAGCATCTTTCAAAAATTAAATTTTGATCAATTATATTCTTTTTATTAGCAATTGCTTTAATCATTTTTTTTAAATTTTTAATTGCATAAACATTAATTATGGAACATATAACAAAACTTCTTTTTAAATCATGATAATTGAAAGCAAATATACTAAATAGAAAAGGGATACTTATAAAAAAATATGTATAAATTCCTAATAAAATATCACAAATTTTTTTATATAAAGGAGAATTTAATTTATATTTTAAGATCATTAAACTCATATTTAGATAATAAACTAATTTCGGTAAAGGAAAAATATAATTAGAAGTAATTCCTACTACATCAAAATGGTAACAATGAGCTTGAGATATAATTTTATAAAAGAATATTTCACTTTTATTAAATATAAGTTTAACAACAGTATATAAATAATGATATTGAATTCCCCATATTAAAATTCCACTTCCATAAATCCCAAAAATTATTTGAAATAATTCAGTAAATGATAAATCAAAAAATTCATGAATTAAAAAATTAATATCACTAAAAGTATTAATTTGAATTGAATAATTAAATCTATGATAAATATAAAAAATATTTGGAATATATAATATAAAAATATGAATGATATTAAGTATAAATCCTAAAATAATTTGAAGAATAACATTAAATAATGGAATTGAATTAACTTTTTCTAAAATAGTATAATTATTGTTAAAATGCTCATCTTCAATACATAATTTTGAAAAGGTTAATAATTTAGTAAAATAAAGGATAAAATTAAAAAAAAAAGAACCAATTGTACAAAAAATATAAACTAATAATTTAGGAAAGCCAAAAAAGAAATAAATATGAAAATCAAAGAAATAATCCATCAAATTATTATAAATACCATCATGAATATATCTTCTATTTTCCCATTTTCTAAGTTGTTCTTCATTAACAAAATTAAAAATAATTTCAGTTTTATTGATATAATAAAATATTAATTCAAAGAAATCCGTTATAATACATAAAATAACAGATAATAATTTCCAAGGAGTTAAAAGTAAATTTGGTATTCTTAAAATAGATTCAATAGTTTCTTCAATTACAATTCTTGCAAAACCCACTTTTTTATCTCTATATTTTTTCATTTCTTCTTTATCATTATAGACAATAATTGAATAAACATCTTTACAATATTTTTTATAATTTGTAATTTGTTCTGAATCTCTTAATTTAATTTCTTTTTCTATTAAAGTTTTTTCATAATGTGATTTATATAAATTATACCATATTATATTTGCTTCAGTTTTCTCATGCAATTTCTTATTTGCCATATTTAATGATGATACAGAACCAACATCTAAATATGAGCATATATTTGTTATAATGAAAATAGGTAATTTTGATAAATTTTCTCCTTTTGGATTTTTTTTTAATTCTACTTTTTTTGGAATAAATATTAATTGAATTTTATATAAAAGACTTTTAAGAAATAAAAAAAGATTTCTTTTATATTTTTTGATAAAAGGTTTAGTTCTTTTAAATAAATTAGGAATTCTTGTGAACAATAAAATATCTATTGTAAATAGAAAAAAAACAATAATATCTTCGAATCCTTTTAAGAAATTCAATTGTTTTAAAAAAATTATTTCCATTTATTGTTTATATTTTTTCAATATAATATCATATATATATTTTTTAATATATGTGATTGAAATAAATTTTATATAATTTATTTTTTTATTGGATAAGAATTCATTACGTAATTACTTAAACAATATTTTTATTAATTATGAAATTATAAGAAATATATTTGTATAAATTTGATTATTATTAATTAAATAGATGGAATTTATTTTTATCTTTTATTAATTAAATTACCGTATAAAATGAAAAATAAAAAGAAAATGATTGATTCTTCAGTTATGACTAAAGATATTTTTTTTTATAATCAAATTAATCTTCCAAAAATTTTTTTTAAAAAAGAAGATTTAAAAGAAAATAGAAAATATATTTTTTTAAAATTCCCAAATGATATTAAGAAACCAAGTTTTATAACTGAAATTAATCCTGAATCACATTCAAAACATGATAAAAATTCCTTTTCTCAAGAATTGATTAAGAAAAAACTTTTATTTAACACAAAAAATCATTTTAATTATTTTTCAATTAATGATAATAGTAAAAAAGAATTAAAAAAATTGAATTTAAGAACTCTATCAAATGATTTAGATTATGAAAATTATAAAACCAGTATTGAAAAATTTCCTACTTTTAGATCAATGACATTAAATAGTGAAAGACAATTAAATACTAAAAAAAATGAAAAAATGAAAAAATATGTTAATAATTTTAGAGAATTTTTTTTAAATAAACAAAATAAAAATTTAATACTAAAACCACATAAAAAATATATATTACATTCAAAAAACAAAATATTAGGAAAAATAAAAGATAAATCAAATTCTTATTTAAAATATTTAAGTGACAATAATATAATAAATATAAAAAAGGAAAATATTAATAAAATTGAAACTGAAGATAAAATAAATAAATTGTTCCAAAAAATGAAAAAGGAAACAAGAGAAGAAATTGATAAAGTAAAAATTGAATTTGAAATATAATATAGAAAAAAATTATAATATTATAAAAATATTAAATTTAATATTGAATATTAATTAATATAGAAATATTTAATAATATATATATCATAAATTTTACATTTATCTTCCTAACCATGCGTTCATTTGCATTATTTTCTTTTTAATATCTAATTCAAAATCAACATTTTTATTATCTTTTCCAACAACAAAAAGAACTCTTTCACCTCCAATCATAAAACTAACATGAATTAAATAATCTTCATTACAAGTACTTATATTTTTTGTTATTCTAAAAAATTTAATATTACTAGTTTTTATTGTAATATAACATTTATTTGAACTACATCTTATTATATTTTGTTTATATACTTTAATTATTTTATTTCCTTCATCATAAGATACTATTATAGTATAAGGAATTAGAAGAAAAATTACAATTGTAATTATAAAAATAATTAATAAAATAATAAAAAATAATCTACTTTTTTTATTTACAACACATAATATTATTATTGTAATTATTGTAAGAATTCCAAAAAATAATATTCCAAAAAAAACCCATTTTCTAAGAAAAAATTCTAATTTTGTATAATATGAATTTTGACTTTGATTTGGATAATTAATATTACTTTGTAAAAAAATTCCTTCATGATTATTATAATTTTTATTATTATTATAATTTACATTGGGAGATTGAATAACATTAGGTATAAAATCACTATTATTTTGAATTTGTTCAATATTATTTGTTTGTTGTTTAATATTAAAATTATTCATTTTATTTATTTTTATTAAATAATTAATTTATTTCAAAAAACAACATTAGATATAATACTATAAATCATCATTATTAATTAATCAAAATATAATATATATTTTAAATTTAAAAATGTACACAATATATTTAAATGGTTTAGAACATCAACTCCGAAAAATAAAAATTACAAGATATACAAAAATATTAGTTAATTTTAATGCCTTTATTTTACTTGCATTTTCTTTAGCATTTTATATAAAAAGTCTTCAAGGATGTACATATGAAATTTATAGATGTCTTTGGGGAAAAGGATTTGAATTTTTTGTATCAAAAAAAGATGAATGTGTCTTTGCATCATTTTCAGCTACAATTTTGTTTTTCCTTTCAATACATAAATTTATAACAAAAATTATATTAATACCAATAATTATAATTTACCCTATTATGTTTTATTTTAATACAGGTAATGATTTATTTAAACATGGAAATTATAATACTTTTGTATTCTTTTTAACCTTTTTTTTCATTTTTCCTTCAATGGAATATTGTTATTGGGTTTTTCGTCTTTGTACAAAAGGTAAATTTAAAAAAGCTTTTATTATTGTATCAATACCATTCATTCCAATAATTTATTTTTTTTTTCATTCATTTATTTCATGTTTTGGTTGGAATAAAGGATTAAGTAATATTAGAATTGATAATTCAAAAAAATATAATGCTTGTCATATAAGAGAACCAACATTTTGTCAAATTGAAACTTTAAATAATGTTTTTGATTTAAGTAAATATTTAATTAAAACATGTGAAGGAACAGCAAATAAAAAGAAATTAATGTTAACATATTTAAAAGATAGAGAAAATTTCACACATTATGCATATCCAGATACATCAAAATATTCATTTTTTCCTGATTCAT